>Ga0265293_10000081_pt1 | contig 213205 bp, 166 predicted proteins | sample Munlanlewell138R_FD_192505 | JGI IMG/M metagenome (GOLD analysis project Ga0265293, IMG submission 192505) | Leachate microbial communities from a municipal landfill in Southern Ontario, Canada - Leachate well 138R | ecosystem: Engineered > Solid waste > Landfill > Unclassified | place... | reverse complement strand
TACTACTTTTATGAAAACCGAGTATCTGAGCTATTTGGCGGTTGCTCAATCCTTGGCTTTTAAGTGTTTCTAGTTTTATACGGTCATCTCGTGTAAAATGGTGGTGGGACATTATGGACTCCTTCGGTTGTTTGCTTAGAACTATTGTACCGAAGATCTCTGTGATGTCCTCTTTTTTTTGCACCGGTTGCATTTCAACCTTGAATCCGCCATCTCGAAAATTAACAGATCATTCTTGATCTCTTGACATCTTTCCCTTAAGGCGGGCATTATGAGTGGGGAGCCCCGACAGATTAGAGATTAAAACGAAACTCTTAACCCAAAAAAAGGAAATTTAATTGCAGAATTACGGATGTGTATTCAGGTATACAATTTTGTTGTTGTTCATAACAAGCGGTGTATTTAGTTCTTTTTCGACTGCGTGGGAATTGGATGAAAGCCCGGCAAAAGCCGAGGATTGGGGGTGGCGCCCTTTTGAAGATACCCCTTCCGAAATTAATCCACCTCCCTTCACGTGGCACTCCAACAAACAAGCGCAGCGCTACACATTGGAAGTTGCAACAGATCCCGACTTCCAAACCATGGCTTACCGTGCAGAAGCCTTGCCCTTTGCCGCTCACTGTCCGGACATCCCCTTCACCGCCGGCAAATATTTCTGGCGCTATCAGGGCATCAACACAGACGAAGAATCCTCTGCATGGAGTCAGACCCGGTCTTTTACTGTTCCTGAAGAGGCAGTTCTTTTCCCGAAACCCACCATTGAACAGTTGCTTCAGCGTATCCCTACAGAACATCCCCGCCTCTTTCTTGATCAGTCAGAGGTGCAGCGCGTTAGAGAGTTGTGTGAAACAACCTTAGCCGAAGCCTGGCAAGCCTTAGTCTCCAAAGCGGAGCAATTGATTCAATCGCCGCCTGATACAAGCGAACCGCCTCTCTATCCTGAAGGTACGGAGCCGCGGGGTGAACAATGGCGCAAAATCTGGTGGGGCAATCGGGTTCACGGTATAAATGCCGCCGATGCTGCAGCCACGCTGGCTTTTGTCTATCAGATCAGCGGGGAACGCCGTTTTGGCGAAGCCGCCCGAGATTTACTGCTCGAGATTTGCACCTGGGATCCCAAAGGATCCACCAACTACCGCTATAATGACGAAGCCGCTATGCCCCTGCTCTACATGCCTTCTCGCGCCTTCAGCTGGGCTTACGACGTGTTTACGAAAGAAGAACGAGAACAGGTCATCGCTGTCATGGCGGTGCGCGGACAGGACTGCTACGACAGCCTGCGGCAACGAGATCATCTCTGGCGCCCTTATAACAGCCATCACAACCGAGCTTGGCACAAACTGGGCGAATTGGCAACCGTATTCTACGATGTGATCCCTGACGCGCCCTTGTGGCTGGACTATGCCATGACCATTTTCTACACCTGCTACCCCGTATGGGGCGATGAAGACGGCGGCTGGCACGAGGGTCAGGCGTATTGGCACAGTTATATGAGCCTCTTTATGTATTGGGCTTTGGCGATGGAAGTGCCCTTTGGGATTCGCTCCTTTGACAAACCCTTTTTCGAACATGTCGGTGATTTCGGCCTGTATTCCTGTCCCCCCGGCACGAAAAGCGGCGCTTTTGCCGATCAAGCACGGAACTCGAATTCGAAGAGAATCGCGTCGCTCATGGGCTATTTCGCCGGCCTGTCAAAAAACCCCTATTGGCAATGGTATGCCGAAGAACATGGCAATGTCGATCCTGTGGGCTACTTCAATTTATTAATGCTCACTCACAAGGAAAAGGTTCCTGCCCAAGCTCCGGAAGACCTGCCGTCATCCCGCGTCTTTCGGGGCACCGGTCTGGCCGTGTTAAACACGACGATCCTTAATGGCGAAGATAATATCCAAATCCATTTCAAATCCAGCCCCTTCGGTTCTCAGAGTCACGGTCATAACGCAAATAACAGTTTTCTTTTGAATCTGCACGGGGAATGTGCCTTGATTCAATCGGGCAAACGCGATATTCACGGCAGTCCCTTTCACCGAGAATGGATGTGGCAAAGCAAGTCGAATAATGCCATCCTTGTCAACGGCAAGGGACAGCATTCACACACCGCGTCAGCAAAGGGCGCTATCACACATTTCTACACCGGCGACGCCTTGGATGTAGTGGCCGGGGAAGCCATTGATAATTACGAAGATCTCCACCGCTGGGGCCGCAGAATCCTTTTCTTCAAACCGAATGTGATTCTCATCCATGATGTACTGGAAGCCGAAGAACCCGCCACCTTCCAGTGGCTCTTGCATGCAGAGTCCCCTTTTATTCTTGGTGAAAATAACCTGCAGCTGGAAACCAAAGGTGGACAAGTGGAGGTAGACTTCCTGAGGCCCGAAAAGTTGACCCTTTCACAAAGCGATGTCTTTGACACACCGCCCCATGAATGGGCAAAACTTAATTTAAAAGAATGGCATTTTACAGCGGCCACAGAAAAACCACAAGACGCGATGGAGTTCATCACCCTCTTTCGTATTGATGAAGCCGATGCAGATGCCTCGATTACAGAAGAAGACAGCAAGACCCGTATAGAACTGCGTTTCGCGGCAGATAGAGCAACCGTTGTATTGGAACGGCGGGGCTTTCAGATTCAATACCGATCCATCGATAAACAGTGGAATGACGACCACCCGTCTTTAGATGCCTCTTAAAAAATACGATTTTTTCGGAAATTGACATACCCCGCATATTTATGAAATGCTTTATAGACTTTTCAAATAATTTACGGATTCTTGGCTCAACTGTCGAGTTCCATTGAATCTAAAAACGCCCTTGGGAGAATTGCTTTATGGAAGAGAAAATGGAAGAGAAAAAAGGATGTCTTAGTTTCTTATGGCGTGCAATACGACGCTTTTTATTCTGTCTGCTCTGTTTAATATTACTCCTTGGCGGTTTGTTCTGTGGGTTCTTCTCGAACCAATTGTACAACCGTTATTCCTTGTATCCTCGACAGGCGGCGGCTTGGAAGAAATACGCGGAAGAACTGCAACCAGTACAATTGAAAACGGGCTGGAATGAATACCGCGGCGTCATGCACAGCCACTCTGAAATCTCCCATGACAGCTTGGTCAAATTCCCTGAAATTGTGGAATATATGCACGAGGCACGTTGTAATTTCATTTTCATGTCCGACCATTTTGTAGACGGTAAAGCGGATTACTCTTTAGGTTGGAAAGGGATTCATGACGGCGTTTTGTTTATCCGCGGTTTTGAGATGCAAGAAGGATTTTTCCCTTGGGGTCTTCCCGACGATACGGTATTTTCGCAAAACGATGACCCTGCCGAGCTTGCCCGCCGTATCCGATCCTTAGGCGGTATCCTGTGCCTGGGTCACAATGAAGAAATGCGGCCTTGGGAAATTCCGGAAATTGACGGTATGGAAATTTACAACATCCATACCGATCTGAAAGATGAAATGGCAGATCGATATGACAAGATCGAAACCTTCAAAGATCTGCTGATCAATTACCGCAAATATGGGGATCAGGCGCTGCGCGGCACCTTTGACGCCTGGACACTCAACAGGGTCGTTCAGAAGTGGGATGATATGAGCAAATTCAGGAAGATCTCCGCTTATGCCGCCAATGATTGCCATCAAAACGTGGGGGTACGGGGCTTCTACACAGAAAATGACACGCTCATGTTATTGGATACCGGCCACGACGATCCCGCACGGAAGAGCGGCGAATATAAATTAAATTTCGCCACACGCCCCTTGCTGCGCCTTTTCTTCGGTGAATTGACACCGGGTAAAGAACTGTTTCGTATCGATCTGGATCCTTATGTCCGTTCCTCGCGCTTTGTAAATACCCATTTGCTCGCCAAAGAAATGACCGAAGAAGCCCTCCTTGATGCTGTCCGTGTAGGCCGCGCCTTTGTTGCCTTCAACATGCTGGCTGATGCCGAAGGTTTCGCCTATATTGCGGAAAGCAACGGCAAACAAGTAACCATGGGCGAAAGTATTCCCCTCGCACCGGGACTGAAGCTGATTGCGGAAGCGCCCTTGTCCTGTCGGTTTATACTGATCAAAAAAGGGAAAAAGGTTGTGTCTCAAGACGGGAAGCGTTTCGAGTTTGAAGTGACGGAACCGGGCAAATATCGTCTGGAAGCGGCGCTCGCAATTCCGGGCGAAACGATGCTCATCGACGACAGCACCGTCAACAACATGGCGCCTTGGATCATTACGAATCCTATCGAAGTAACCGCCCCGGCAGCGAGTGTTGTTGAAAGTGCAACGCCCCGGGAAATTCAAGAATCAAAACCCATGAATCAGAGTCCGACACCGATTTTGGAAGAGACGCTATAGTATTAAGGAGGCAAGAGCCGCGCCGATTAAAATAAGTTAGGAAAGCGCCGAAGAGAAGAGTCCTTCCCCAAAGGCATAAAATTACCTTTGGGGAAGAGAATAGAATGCCCCTTTGTTTATGTTATGATCAAGGAGTTGGCGGGCACCCTTGGTGGAACCGCCTCTAAAACTATAACTATTGGATCACCGGTACAACAGATGAGGTTGCCGCCATGAAAACTTTTTTTAAAGGGATTCTACTCGTACTTGCGCTTATCGCCGTTTTTCTCGCAGGCCCTGTCTTCTATTATTTTCCCTGCTACAACTTTCGCGTGGTAAGTCCGGGTTCTTTTTACGGGTCACGCCAAATGGGCGGCTCTGCACTGGAATCTACCATCAACAAATATGGCATCGGTACAGTCTTTAATTTGCGCGGCGCTCATCCGGGAGAGGCATGGTATGACGCGGAAGCGGCGGCCTGTGAACGTACAGGCGCGACGTTGGTAAATCTGGGATGGTCCAAAAGCAGTTTGCCTGATCCCGCCTCGTTGATGGAATTTGTAGAAACCATTGAATCCGGCAAAGGCGCTTTCTTGGCGCACTGTTCCGGCGGCACCCACCGGACCGGTGTCGCTTCAGCCGTATTTTTATTGCTTCAAGGCGAGGATGTGCCGACGGCGCGCAAACAATTCCGACTCGGATTCAATGATGCGCCCATCGGTAAATTACTAGACCTTTACGAAAAAAATGATCTCGCCTTCCGTCAATGGGTTGAAGAAATATATCCCAATGAATATGAAACGCTGAAAGCCCGAGACAAAGCCATGCTGCCTTTGCAAAGCGCGCCAGAAGAAGCGCTGCAGTTGGCTTTGAATACAGCCTCTTTTTAACGGTCCTCCCCAAAACTCCGCCCTTCACGGTGCCCCCTCAGATTCTTGAAGGATTCCGTCTCTTTGTAGGGTTCTAAGGCGACGCGCACAAGGCCATCCCAAAGTATCCGCATGGGTAGGGTAGGTGTCAAAACGCCGCGCCACCGTTATTTCTTGACACGAAGTCATTTTTCATTACAAAAATGAATAAATATCCGTCTGTATCGTCTTATCCAGTGTAGGGCAGTATAAAATGCGCTTATGGTCGTTGTTCATGGCGTTGTCGGTTTTCTGTCCGGTTCATAGATACACCGGCTGCATTGAAGATTTTCATTCAAATCAAGCAGCTTTGTGAAGGCGGTAAAATGGTGTATTATATGGGCAAAGAGGGAACCCTATGCCGAACACACAAAGCGCAATCACAGTTGAAGACAATGAACTTGTCGCCCAAGCACGCAAAGGCGATATGAAAGCTTTTGAAGCCCTTGTCCGCAAGTACCGCAATGACGTGTATGCGCTGTGCTATTACTTTACACGGAACCGCGAAGATGCGTGGGACTTGTCTCAGGAAGTTTTCATTAAGGCCCATCGCGGTCTGAGCAAGTTTCGCGGTGATGCGGCATTCAAGACGTGGTTGTTGCGAATCGCTGCGAATCAAAGCAAAGATCACCTAAAAAAACGGCGCATACAGACCACGCCTTATGAAGACAGTTGGCGTGTTGGGGAAGTGGAAACTGATCACAACCCCCGTTCAGCCATAGAAGCCAAGGAATTGGGCAAGGCCATTGATGCCGCAGTCAGTCAGCTTCCGATCAAGCAGCGCACCGCCTTTATTTTGCGTGAATATGACGGACTTTCCTATCAGGAAATGGCCGAGGTCATGGAATGCAGTATCGGCACCGTAATGAGCCGTTTATTCCACGCGCGACAACGTCTACAGCAACTATTGAGTCCCATGGGGCTTTGGGAGAATGATACAAATGTTTAAAAAGAAAAAGAAAATGTTAATCGCGGCACAGTTCGACAATGTGCCTCATGATAAAAACGCCGATCCGACGAAGCAGCAGGATGCCCCCCGATCCTCTTACGAAACCATGCTGTCCCGATTACGAGAAGGCGCCGCCGCCCATGTGGCGGATACGCCTGTCATCAGCGATGGGCAATTTGGTCTTTTCATGGAAGGCATCCACGAGGGTATTCATGAAAGGACACCAAAGGTTTCAGGCTTATGGGCCATGGCGTCCTTCGCCACGGTGACGCTTCTGATCCTCCTTTCCTTGCTAGCCTTTTTCGCAGGCGGCCCCGATCCTGTCCGCGCCACCGAAATCGAATCAGTATCCACGGAATTGCAAGGTGTCACGATCAACTTCTATGAAAATGCACAGGGCCTGTCCACGGTGAAGGTCACCATGCCGGAGAATGGCTTGTGGTAAGGCTTCGCGCTATTTTTCTCTTCTCATTACTGCTGAGTTGTGCCGCCCTTGCCGATAACGCCCTTTCGCTGCGCTGTCAAGTGGTGCAAGCAACAACTGAAGAGCACAGTACCCCTTATTTTGACGCAAAAGCAAAGGCTATAAAACATTTACTTGACGATCTCCCCTTCAACACCTTTCGAACCCTCAAGGAGTCTGAGGAGAAGGTGGATGAAAATCTGCAGACAAAGGTCGCCTTAAATCCGCGCTATACCATGACCATGCTCACTTCCGGCACAGACAGCACAGGACGTATCCGGCTTATTGTACGCGTAAACTTACTGCCCAAAGAGCCCGACAAATCTGAACAACAAGTGCTTGAAACAACCTTGCTGCTTGCTCCCGGCGGTAAAGCACGGGTCTGTGGATTGCGTTGTGAAAAAGAAAGTGAGCTCATTGTCGTTTTGACGCGCATTTAAGGAACCCACCACGCCAACCACAGGGAGTGCCGCCATGACTGTCCGGGTATACAGCATTTTATCGATTTTTGTCTATGCGGCGCTGAGCCCATTCATTCATGCCTCCGAAACAATCACGCTGCCTCTGATTCGCGTGGAGGAAGGCAGGCTCCAAGACGACGACGGGGGACATTATTTTCTACGAGGCATCAATCAAGGCAGGAAGTCGCCGAGGAACCTACACCGAAGCTGGCAACAGCCGGAAGACTACCACAACCTGCGCCGTTGGGGTATGAATGCCCTTCGCATGATGATGTTCTGGTCCGCGTTGGAACCGGAACCCGGCGAATACAATGAAGCCTATTTGCAGGTCTTAGACGAGCAAATCGATTGGGCACGGGATGCAGGGCTCTATGTGATTCTGGACATGCACCAAGATCTGTGGGGATACAGCATCCCGGGCGGCAACGGCGCGCCCCAATGGGCAACTTTAGATGACGGACAAGCCCATCAGACCTTGGGATCCGTGTGGAGCACCGCCTATTATGTGAGCCCACAGATCCAACACGCCTTTGATAACTTTTGGAAGAATACCAAGGGACCGGGCGATATCGGTATTCAAGATCGCTACGCCGCTGCATGGCGTCACGTAGCAGCGCGCTACGCCGACCGCACGGAAGTCATCGGTTTCGACCTCATGAACGAAGCTTTTCCGGGATCCATGGTTCAAGAATCGGCAGCGGCGCTGCTGGAACTCGTCCCCAAGCTCCTTGACACGGCATCACTGCCCGCCAGCCTCCCCGAAATTCTCGACAGTATCGACGCCAACACCATGCCGCCATGGCTCCTTGAGGCGCTCGATAATACGGAAACCTACCGGATGATTTTAGACGCGCTCCACCCAATGACGGCACGTTTCGAAACGGACTATTTGATGCCCATGTACGAGCGGGTACATCGCGCCATTCGCGAAGTGAACAAGACCGGTATATTCTTTTTGGAACCCTGTGTGCTCGCCAATATTGGCGTTGCCACCGCCATCACGGCGCTGAAAGATTCGGAGGGCGTCCGCGATCCGCTGCAGGCTTATATGCCCCATGCCTACGATATTGTCACAGACACGCCCTTCTCCCACCAACCCAGTGAAAAACGCCTGCAGATCATTGTCCAACAAAAACGCCTGGATGCGGCGCGCTTGGAAATGCCGCTACTCATCGGTGAATGGGGAGCCTATTATCGCTCCGATAAAACGCAGGATGCAGCGCGGATGATGAACCGCCTTCTCGAAGAAGCACAGGTATGCGGCGCCTTCTATTGGGAATATCACCGGGCTTTGGATACAGCCGTTTATTTCGAAGTCTTGAGTAAAGCGGCTCCTCTCCGTGTGGCAGGCATTTTGGAGACAGCCCGTTTCAACGCCGAGGAAGGGCTCTTTTCCTGTCAATGGAAAAACATTCCGGGCACGGGCGTTAGCGTTTTTTCATTGCCCCCCGCTTGGCAGCAAAAAACGCTTGACATCACTGTGTCACCTCCCGAACTGCAGGGGGAAATAAAAGCGAACCCCCGTTGGCAGGATACACCACAGCTGGTTGTAGACGCTTCGGATAGCCCTGTGACGGCAAGCCTTGAAGTACGGCTGACCACGCCGGTGGAACGAGCAGTAAGCCCCTAACAGCAGGCGATGGATTAGATACCCGGCGAAAAGAAAAGGGCGGTATCATCTTTGTTATGGGTGTCGGCCCCTATATTTTTTCCGTCCTCATCAGTGGTCGGCTTCGCTTTTTTCCGCCATTCGTCCAGAATATGGTAGACAACGATCCCGAAAGCGGTAGCCACATTAATACTCTTTTTGTAGCCGAACATGGGGATCTGAACCACAGCGCTGCAACGACGCAAGACTCGGGCATTCACCCCATTTTCTTCATTACCGAAAACGACCGCTACGGGACTGGGCCAGCAGAAATCACGATAATCGGGCGCGCCCTCCACCGTCTCTACTGCCACTACGGGAATGCCCTGTTCCTCCAGCACATCCAGACAATCCCGATTCCGCTCATAGTAGCTCCACGGCACATAATCAAATGCGCCCAAGGCCGTCTTCTCCAGTTTCTTGTGGGGAGGGTGGGCGGTCATACCGCAAAGATGCAAATGGGTGACGGCACAGGCGTCCGCCGTTCTAAAGATGCTTCCCACGTTGAAGGCACTGCGCAGATTGTCCAGCATGACGTGTATAGGCGCGCGCGCCAAGGCTATGCGCTCCTCGTCGGGCACCCCTGCATACCATGGTTCACGATTCACCAATGTATGATAATGTTGCTCTTGAACCATTAGTCAATTCTAAGTACGGCGCTCATCTCTTCAGTCTGCGCTTTTATTTCCGCCTTGTACTCAAGCTGCAGCATGGTTTTGAGTATTTCTTTGTCCAGCCCTTCCGAGTAATCTGTGATGACCCTTTCCAAATCCTTGGCGAAACCTGTGCCGCTGAAACGCTGCGTATCGGTCAAAAGACTTTGCTGCAACTCATTGATCCGTGACTGTACTTCACGGAGCCCACGCATCCGATGTTGAGCCTCTGAAGGGAATTCATCGCCAATAACGCGGTAGGCGTCTTCTGATTGTTTGAGCAAAGCCACGGCTTCGGCAAAATGATTTCTTGCCGCCTCTTCTTCAGCCAGACTTTTCAAATCATCAGCTTGCCGTAATTGCTCTTGATATTGCGCCAACTGCTCATCCCGTTTTTGTATGAGTGCCGCCACTTCCAAGCGCCGCTTTTCCGCCGAAGGATGCAGCATATTCACAGACAAGGCTTTTGCAAAGCCGCCAAGGGCTTCTTCAAGCATACCTTTTTGGAGTTTATCTTCTGCCGATTCATAATAATAATTGGCTATCTTTGCCACAACATCCCGACGTTCCGGCGAACTCGCGACAGCCTGTTCATATTCCCAGACGGCCCGTTCGCGAAAACCTGCCTCATAGAGCATATCCCCAATTTTCGCGTACATGTCGGCAGTGAAAGACGTCAATTTTTGGTAGTTCGTATCTGCCGCATCCAGTTCATTTTCTTTTCCCCGTTCCACATAAAAGGCATAGGCATTCAGTACATACCGTTCTAACTGTGCTGTTGAAATGGAGCTTTGAACCGTTGTCGAGGTAATGACAGACCACCACACATCCGCCACCGCATTCACAGAACGGCTAATATCTGTTATGCTCCTTGCAGCAGCGCCCCCGCGAAAACCGGAACCGCTTTTGTACTCGCTTTCAAGCAAATCATTGGCTTTGTTAGCCTCCAAAACACTGCGCTCTAAAGGTTCCATTGATTCGAGGGTACGACGTGATTCGGGCTTCAAATTTCCCGCATCAGCCAAGGACTCGGCATCACGGTAATATTGTGTGCGTATGGCGGGATCGCCTGTTGCCATGGGCGCCGTAACACGGCTGACCAATTTACCGAGGACCCCCAATCGCCATGCAAAATAAGCATCAATACGCGCGCCCCGCGTCGTACTCAATAGCGCCATTTCATTTTCGATTGCATGGATCGGGTCAGCGTTCATATCGGGAAATAAGGTTTCCATCTCAACAGGCGACAAAGCTGCGCCGGCACGGACTTCTTCTTGCAGCCTTGTCAAGGGCAAGTTTTTTTCTCGTGAAAGGAGGTGCAGCGCCGTGTTCACGACCGTCGACTCTACACGAGGTCCCCAAGCCTGAGCCGACAGCGTACAACCGACTACTGCCACGACAAGAAGCATATGAAAATAAAAACGATTATTCATGGAACAGTTTCCTTGTTTCTTCAGGGCTACTGCCTGGATTGACGGATTTGCGAGACCAGCACCTCAATCTCATTCAAACGCAGCTTTTGCGGATCCTCTTTCGCCAAGTCAAGATAATATTCCAGCTCTTGCAGTCCCGCTTCGGTGGAACCGCGATTGATCAACAGCAAGCCCAGCTCCAGCCGTGCCGCAGGATAATCAGCATGCATGGATATGGCACGGCGATAGGCTTGTTCCGCTTGGTTGGTATCATGCTGCAGTGCAAAGATACGCCCTTGAATCGTTGCTTGGCGCGCCGTGTTCAAGCCGGATTCGCTTGCTTGCCGTGCCATGGCCGCGGCGCGGTCTAAGACATCTTTGTCCATGTAGGCAATCGCCATTTGCAGGGCAGCTGCGCCTGCAAATTCACTTTTACCGTTGGAGATGGGTTCCAATGCCGCCAAGGCTTCGTCGACCAATTTGTTTTCCTGAAGGCACAGTGCATGAAAAAAACTTGCGCGCACATCGTCGGGCAATAATTTTTTGGCATCTGTCAATAAGCTCAGCGCCTTGCCGTTTTCACCTTGTTTCATTTCCAATAGGCCGGCATTTAATTTGACCAATCCCTCCAGATCATCGGGCAGTTCGGTTACCGATTCCAACAAGGGCAGCGCCTGTGCTTCTTCATCACGCATTAAAGAAGCGACGGCACGCACGACGGTCGCCCGCATGTTTTCCGGATGATCCGCCAAGACTTTGTCCAACTCGGATACTGCCGCATCAGGCGCATCATCCAACAGCATGGACAGGCCCGGAAGGGATGGGGCAACAGGAGCGCCCATGATCTGCGCCAAGCGTACGCGCTCACGAAATTCCTTATATTCTTCTTCGACGCCGCGAAGCAAGGCAAGCAACTTCAACAGTTCCGCGTCCCCTGAATACCGTTCTTGAACCGCCAGCTCCAGCAACGCGCTGAGACGTGCTCTGTCTGTGGTCTTCTGATCGCGTTCAGCAGCGAGGACGGCAAGAATCAAGGCGTCCCGTTCACGGGCGCCGTGCTGCCTTGCCACGGCCTCAAAAGTCTCTGATGCGCGCCCAAACTGATTCGCATTCCAACAGATGACGCCCAAGAGGAACTGGGCTTCTTCATCTTTCGGCGCATTATGGATATGGCTTTGCAATAATTCGATGGCGTCTCCGTAATCACCGGAAGCCGCAACACGGCGCGCCTCTCCAACAGGATCTTGAAGCATAAAGAAGGCAAAGAAAGCCAATCCCGCCAGAATGAGCAGTACCAAGACGCCTAAAACAGCATAGCCGAAAATGCGATTGAAATTGGCCCTGACTTTTTTATCGTCCTGTTTATCCTGTTGTTCTATTTTTTGGCCGGTCAGCAGATTCGTTCCGCACTTCACACAAACGATGTCTCCGGAACCCACAGCAGCGCCGCAGGCGGGACAGTGTGAACTGCTTGAAGTTCCCGTATCAGCGGCGGGTACGGCCCGGTTTTTAAGCGGTCCTCCGCAATGGATGCAGTCGTCTGACGAGGCATCCGCCAGACCGCCGCAGAAAGGACACTTGATCATTTTTGCCACGATAAAATCCCTTCTTGTGTTTTCAATCAGTCTTCCAGCTTCAACGTGTTACAACCCGTTTCCGTTGGGAAGCAGGCATCATAAATCTAAGTCATCGGGCAAATAGCTGCCACAATGGGAGCATTCTTCTTTGGCGACCCACGTGCGGCGGCCGCAATGAGGGCATTTGGGCCAAAACAGAGACGGAATACTCAGTCCTGCAATAGCTACTACAAGGGTACTCATAATTACCAAATAGGGTATATGAATCATGGAAAAACTTCCAATGGCACTATCGAACTTTCCGTCAGTTGTCCTAAATGATTATACCTGAAAACAAAAGCAAAGCATGAGTGCTTGTTTTCTCTTTTCCGTCCGCTATCTTTTGAACAGATCTTTAGCAGACGAATTGAGTCCTGTGTATTTGCGCGGTACTCCCCAATCATCATCGTCGACGGTACTTTTCGTCTTCGGTTGTTCCTGGTAAAAGCGGGACTTATGTTTGTATTGCGGCTTCAAAGGACGCAAACGGTGAACGAGCGCAAGTATAACAATGAATAGAACAAGCTCAAGCCATATGATCCAATTGGGATCGTATTCCTCCCATTCCCAAAACCGAAGAAGCGGTGTTGTCCAATATACATGATCTGTCTCATCATGGATAATCCGCATGGACGACGTACTTTTGAACCAAGCAGACACTTTTACCAACACAAAGATAAAAACGTGCATCACATAGCTTAAAACAACAATCTGAAGCAAAAACACCAAGGCAGGCACAGAATAACGGCGTGTAAAATAAAATATGACCCCCAGTAAAAGCGCGCCAACAATCAGTAGAACGGCATTTTCTTTCAGAAAAGGTAAAATCGGCTGAAAGAGTTCTGCATAAAATTCCATGAACGCGCTCCAGTCTGTTTTTTTCGCTTCTATAGCACACTTTGGAATATTATAGTACAAGAAACCAAAAGAAAAAACAAAGAGTCTTTAATGAATAGCTCATGCTATTTTTAGCATCAGAAATCAAAAAACTATCTTTGCTTCATTGATCTTTAAAAAAGGAGTCTGAACCATGCGCATTTTAAAACGGATCATCGTCATTAGTTTAGGAGTACTACTGCTTCTTGGTATCGGCGCATATGTATGGCTCCATCCCGGCCGCGGTCCCCGTGAAGAAATTGATCCAAACGCCAACGGTTGGGCAGAAGAGGTGGACGGCGCTATGGTGCTGCATCTCAAAGGAACACCCTACGAAATGGGCTATCAACGGGGTTACCTCGCCAAAGAAAAGGTTCGGCTTACCATGGATCTTTTCGACGGTTTGCTGAAACAGGCAGAACAGGAAGTGGGGCTGCCCCGATTCGCCTCCAATCTGATCCTTGATATTACCTACGCCCTATGCGCGCCTTACATTCCGGAAAGCTACAAACGAGAAATGGAAGGGCTTGCCGACGGAAGCGGCTGCGATCTCAGGATCTTTAGACGGGGACATGTCTTGTCCGTGATTACTGAACGTGGCTGCAGCGCCTTCGCTGTTTGGGGTAAAGCAACAACAGACGGCGCTCTCTATCACGGCCGTAATTTTGACTGGATCACTTCTGCCGGGCTGGAAGACACCGCCTTGCTTTGTTTATATGAACCTGAAGGATTGAAAGCCTTCGCATCCGTGGGCTACGCAGGATTAATCGGTGTTTACAGCGGCATGAATATGGAAGGCATATCGATTAGCCAGATTGGCGCCGTCACCAAAGATAAATCGCTGCGCGGGCTGCCCCTCGAATTAATTTTACGCAGGATACTGGAAGAATGCGGCAATATTGACGAAGTGCGGGCACTCATGAATCAGGTTAAACACACGGTAGGCTTCAATTATGTGGTTGCCGACGGTGACGCCAAAACAGCGCGCGCCTTTGAAACTACGGCCCATCATGTGGCGGAATTCGGGCCCAACGACCCCAAAGAAACCGTGGAATATGCCAAGCCCATGGAAGACGCCGTTTATCGTTCAGACGAGGCAATGGATCCCGTGGTCCGCAGTCTGCAAGACTGCGCCAATGCGCCGCAATTGCCCTATGGCTCCAATTCCTATGATCACCGTTACATGGGCATCGTCAACGGTATCACTGAAAATTACGGGAACATCGATCAAGCCATTGCTTTAGAAATCTTGAAAGCAACGGCCATGAAAAACGCGAATCTCCACGGCGTCCTTGCCAATTCAACTACCCGTGAATTATGGGTAGCCCATGCGAAGAATGGTCAAAACGCCTCCCTGCAGCCTTACATTCATTTCGACCTGAAACGGCTCTTTTTGAAACCTGAAGAAAGACCCGCCCTTGAAGCGGAACCGGCGGAGGAGGTGGAGCCGCCCGTTGAAGTTGAAGCGGCTGCTGAACCCGAAACCCCTGAAACAACGCCCTGATATGACAGTTTTACATCGATAACGTATAATTTTCAGTTATCATGAAGAATGCAAATCCTGATGGTTTTAACTGAAAAACACATCTTGTAGACGGATATTACTTGACATATCACAGGATATAGTATAAACTATGCGCTAATGGGTCTGAAGAACCTGCTGAATAAACATAGCTCAACGGAGACGAGTCATTGTGCGTGAAGGGAGTCCATCCAATTTGATCCGCTTGGTTTATGCCGATAGCAGACCTATTATTTGCAATGACCAACTCGACACGGCAGATAAGGAGAGCGTTCGCACGTGAAAACCGTAGCCACTTTACCTGAAGCATGTCGCCGATTCATTTCGTCTTACATTACATACAATTCGGTGATCCTTTTTGTCACAGTTATTTTCCTAATCACCGGTTGCGCCAATCAGTCCTATGACCAAGGTCATATACGTCCCTCCGTTCGTATAGATCATGCCCCCGTCGATACGGACGCCGACCGAGTTGTCGACGTGAACGCTTTGCTCAACGAAGCAGAAGCAGAACTTCAAAAAGCTAATGCCGCCCACGAACAAGGTAATTTTGACGCTGCCCAAGCCCATTACCAACGGGTACTGAAACTGCTTTTAGATGCCAACCTGGATCCTGCTCTTTTCTATGAATCCAACGGACAGCTTGAAGCAATCTTGAAGATGTACTTGAAACATGCCCACCTTTACCATCATCCTGAGGGGCGTCTCGGTTCTTCCAAAACAGGGGTCTACAACGACATTGCCATTAGTCTGCCCCTGCCTAAATATGTAGAAGCAGAAATTGCCGAGCTGCGGGAACGCTATCCCGGTACCTTTCAGCGGGGACTCGATCGCAGCGCACGCTATATGCCTTATATAAGAGAATACTTCCGCTCCCAAGGCTTGCCCGAAGATCTAGCGTGGCTCGCCATGGTTGAAAGCATGTTTCGTCCTGATGCCGTTTCTCCTGCAGGCGCAGGCGGTATGTGGCAGTTCATGCGCGCCACGGGACGGCGCTTCTCGCTGCGAATGGACAGTTACGTAGATGAACGGAAAAACTGGCGCAGTTCAACCCAAGCGGCGGCAGAATATCTGAAGTGTTTGTACAATTTCTTTGATGGTGATTGGTCGCTTGCTGTAACAGCATACAATATGGGTGAAGGCGGCTTATCACGGGCGATGGAAGCCAATGGCGGCGACCGCAATTTTTGGAATCTTATTGAGACGCCTCCTGCTTCCGAGCGCATTAAACAAGAATCGAAAAAGTATTATCCCCGTCTGCTCGCCTATATCGTGGTTGCCAACGCGCCGGAAAGATACGGATTTAACCGCCCGGACAGTACCATCGAAAGCATAGATTTTGTGCCCGTAAATGGACGCTACAACTTGGCGGAACTGGATAAGACCTTAGGATTAAACGCAGGGACCCTGTCGGAGCTTAATCCCGATCTGATCCAAAAAGCGACACCCCCTCAAGGGGAATATATGATGGCTGTACCGCTAAGCCATCGAGAACAATTGTTGGCTGCCCTCAAAACGACGAAGCCCGTTCAGTATGCGGCGCCCGTGGAAAAGGCACCTGCATCAGCGCCTCAAAAAGGCGGCGTACACAGAGTGCGCAAAGGCGAAACGATTTCCAGCATCGCACGCACTTATGGCGTGTCGGAACAGCAGCTCATGCAAGCCAATCGGATTCGTAACGCCAGACAGCTGCAGGCGAATCAATCGCTCCATATCCCCGGCGTCGTATCGACCAGCAAAGATCCCGCCCTTGCTCTAGCTCAAGAAAAAGCCTCCACCGTGACCGTCAAAGAGTCTGCCGCTTCGACCTATACCGTAAAAACAGGGGATACCTTGTCTGCCATAGCCTGCAGTCATAAAACCTCGGTAACGGCGCTGACAAAACTGAACAACCTCAAAGAAGGCGATTGTATCCGTGTCGGCCAGGTGCTTAATCTCGGCACAGCAGCCGCGCCCGCACAAGAATCTGCCCCGCGCTACCATGAAGTCAAATCCGGTGAATATCCCAGCGTCATCGCCAAACTCTACGGCGTTTCCACCCCTGATCTGCTCCGCTGGAATAATCTCACACCCCAATCCGTGATTCGCGCAGGTGATCGTCTGGTCATCGGCGGTCCCGGCGGGAAAGCCGCTTCGACAACCGCTGTCGCCGAACAAAATAATACACCGAGCAAAGCACAAAAAGCTGAAGTGAAGACCCATAAAATTGCGCCGGGTGAAACCGCCTCCGCCATTGCGGCCCGTTATGGCGTTAAAACGGCGAACCTCCTCGCTGCCAATGATCTCACCGCCAAATCTATATTGATCGTTGGACACACATTGACAATCCCACAGGCGCAGCAAGGTATCAGCACCCGTGACCAATCGAAGGACATCCAGCTCTCCAAGGCATCACAAAAGAAAACGGTGCACACCGTCACGGCGGGACAAAACCCCACCTCCATCGCACAACGTTATGGCGTTAAAGTCAAAGATTTGTTTGAATGGAACAACTGGCCGGATGCGCCCGTCCTGCGTGTAGGTGATAAGGTCTCCATTTACCAAGATTGATCGCTGGCCAATCCGCTGCAGCCTAAGCTGAGAGTCTTAGGATCCAAAAGCATGTCTGTATTTCGGACCGCCTGTCCCCGCTTCATTTTCTTTCCTCTAAATCTTCGAAAAAGACATTTTCCCTTCGCAAAAATCCATGGCGCCCTGCCCCGCGTCAATGTCTCCATAAGATATTCTTTACTGTGCCCTATTTTCTGTGCATAATAACAGTTCCCCAATAGCAAAAAGGCTATACCGGAAAGAAGCCTACACCCTATCATAAGGACGTCTTTTATGAAGCTTCGACACAAGTCTGTGAGTCGACGCCAATTTTTAGCTGCCTGCGCCCGCACTGCCGCCTTGGGAACAACCGTGACAAGTCTCTATGCGCCCCGCGCCCACAGCGCCTTATCCATGGCACGCCGGGTGCCGCCTTCCGAACAAATCCGATTGGCAGTCATTGGCACAGGCGGCATGGGCCGTCGTCATATCGAAGCCCTAAGCGAGAATCCCCAATGCAGCTTGGCGGCCGTATGTGATGTTGCCACGGGACGCTTCAAACCCGTTTTGGAATGGCTCAAAAAAGAGCGTAATATTGAACCGGACGGTTATCAAGATTTTAGGCACATTCTGGATCGTAAAGATATTGATGCCGTACTCGTGGCAACACCGGATCATTGGCATCCCATGCTCACGATTCTCGGATGTCAGGCGGGCAAAGATGTCTATGTGGAAAAACCGGCGGCAACCACCGTTGCGGAAGGCAGGGCTATGGTTGAAGCGGCACGCCGTTACGGGCGGGTCGTCCAATTGGGAACACAACAGCGGACGATGCCTCTTTTCCAAACTGCCATGACTCGGATACACCGCGGCGATATTGGCAAGGTGACCGCCGCATCCGTATGGGTAGGGCAAAACGTGTGGCAGACCGGCGAGACGCGCCAAGAAGTGCCCCGCGGTCTCGATTGGGATCTTTGGCTTGGGCCCGCTCCTAAAGTGCCCTTTTCCATGGAACGTTATACTGGATGGATGGGCTGGCACGACTATGCCCGAGGCGGCCAGTTCACCAATTGGGGCGTTCATCTGCTCGACATTGTTCATTGGGGAATCGGTCAGGATCGTCCGCTCAGCGTCCAGGCTTCGGGCGGCAGTTTTACAAAAGAAATCGGACAGGACAATTATGAAATCCTGACTGCCCTCTATGAATACCCCGGTTGTCTCGTGAGCTGGGAACAGCGCCCAAGCGATTTTCGCGAAGGGAAAAGTTATGGCATTTGCTTTTACGGGGAAGAGGGCGCACTCAGCGTTGACCGTGCTTCCCTCGTAATCCGACGAAATGAGCAGGTCAAAGAGGAACTCGTAGGAGAGCCTGAGGAAAGTTGGGCACATCCCCCCCACCACAACGATTTCTTCGCGTCCATTCGCAGCCGCAGCCGACCTGCCGCCGACATCGAACAAGGAGTGCGTTCGACCAATGCGCCCTTACTCGGAGGCATTGCCCTTAAAACGCGACGCAAATTATATTGGGATGGCGACCAAGAATTGTTTAGGAACGATCCCCAAGCCAATCAGCATTTAACCCGCGCCTATCGTACACCATGGTATATTTGAGGCAAGGAAGCATGATGAGACACTATCTATACCTTTGGTTGTTCGCAGTTGTTATAAGCAGCACTGCTTTGAGCGGCATTCCGCCGGCCTTGGATCAATTGGTGATAGACCTCGAGAGCGGAGACAATGGCACGCTGCAGGCCCGGGCGCGCCAAGTGCTGCCTTCATATGGAATAGGGGCCGCGGAAAAAATGATTCCCCTCCTCACCCATGCAAACCAAAAAACCGCTGCCGCTGCGCTCCGCGTCTTGGAAGATATCCTCCATGAAAGTATCCATCAAGCGACACAGGAAGAACAGCAGTGCCTCAGCGCGCTCATCGTCTCCCTGCTGGCGCCCGAAACAACAGACCAACAAAAAGTACTCGCTTTACAGCTCCTGCCCTATGTTCCCTATCTCCAAATACCTCTCGATAATCTTTCCGCTTTGCTTCAACAGGAAGCGTGGCGTGAAGCGACACGAACCGCTTTGCAACAGCTGCAAAGCCCACAGGCTCATGAGCTTTTATGCGAAGCCTTGAACGACGCCGATGACTCCTTTAAAGTGGCGCTGCTTCGTTCCATCGCCGCCTTTCCACCGGAAGCGCTTTGCCCCGAACTCAAGAAATATTTAGATGCGCCTTCCGACGCGGTACGGGCTGCCGCCTTGCGTGCACTGGCAAAAACAGGCGATCCGGATCTCTTGCCGCGGGCACAGCAGATCTGTGAAGAAGTTTCCGAAGAATATGCTTTTGACGCGTGGGATGGCAGGCTCCGCATCAATGATGCGCTGGCTGAGCGCGGCGGTATGTGGGAACAGGTCATGGAGTCCTATCGAAACATACTGAAACATGCGCCCTATACGCTTATTCAGGGCGGCGCTATAATCGGGCTCGGCCGTTACGGAGACAGCGGCAGTATCTCAATGATTATGGACGCTCTGGATGAGGACAAGGAAGGTGTCTTGGAAGCCGCTGCCCTGGAAGCCTTTCGCGCCCTCAAAGGCAGGGAAGTGCGGATGGAGCTTGCAGCACTGTGGGCTCATTGCAGCGCCACCATGAAAATAGGATTCGTGGAGCTCTTTGCAGATCATCCCTATCCCGAATATAAGGAAGTACTGCTGGCTGCCGCTGAAGACGATAATCTCCTCGTCCAAAAGGCTGCACGAAAGGCGCTGGTACAAACAGCCCTTCCCGAAGGTGTCGCTATTTTTGAGGCCTGTCTCAGGGCAGACAAAGACACAGCCCACACCGATACCTACAAGGAAGCGCTCGAAGCGCTCCCATTGCTAGCGGAACGCTTGCTGCAAGCAGGGCATAAAGAAGCGTCGGGGCAGGCTTGGCTTAGTATCTATCGCCACGCTGAGCAAGACGCGCTGCGCGGCCAAGCCCTTGAACATATCATTCAGAATCCTGTAGCCGAAGCCTTTGATATAATCCTTGACCTCGCAGATGGAGACACCCTGCTCCATCTGCCGCCCGTCGGTCTTTTCGGAATCGCGTTGAAGGCGATCGCAGGAGACCGCGTTGAAGAAGGGCAGCGGCTTTTGGAGCGGGCGCTGCCGCAGATGACCACGACGCAGACCGTTCAAGAAGCCCTTGCAATGCTGCCCGCCCATGACAGCGATCCCACACTAAGGAGTAAATTGGGAATCATTCCAAGTTGGCATATTGTCGGACCTTTCCCATGGTCAGCAGCAGCGGGTTTCTCCCAAAATTATATCAACGAGCCGCAGATTAATTTGAAAGCTTCCTACATACGCGATGAAGATACATTGACATGGAAAGAAGTGCATAGCGCTGACCCGGGCGGGCTCATCAACCTACACAGCGTGCTCGGTGCTATCGACGCATCTGTCGCCTTCGCCTTTATACAAATTGAGGTTGAAGAAGGCGGCCCCGCGCAACTGCGCGCAGGTTCTGATGACGGCCTCCGTGTCTGGGTCAATGAGACGTTGGTGTGGGAAAAAGATGCAGACCGCGGCTATACCTTAGATGAAGATGTGGTCGACATTGAGCTGCGCCCGGGTATCAACAGCTTGCTCGCAGCGATCACACAACATGCAGGCGGATGGGCCTTCGGAATACGTCTCACCTATCCCGACGGCAGCCCCATGTACTGCACCCCTGTTTTATAGCGATACAAATAGTTTTTAAGATAGACATAAAACCCTTGGCAAGAAAGGACTAGCATGATGAGAATGATATTGGTATTCACAATGATATTTGCTGTAGTCGGCGTTGCAGAAGAAGCTACGCTGCACTTCGAGAAGATGCGGATCGGCACCGCCAATTTTGAAGCTGCCTCCATTTTTGATGTGGACAATGATGGTGTTAAAGACCTTTTCTCAGGCGGCTTCTGGTATAAAGGACCTGATTTTAAGACCGCCCATAAAGTGACCGAAATTCAGGCAATCCAAAATTATTTTGACGACTTCTCCAACATACCTGTTGATGTAAACGGTGACGGGCTGATGGATATTATCACAGGCGGCTGGTGGGGGCTCACCCTGCAGTGGCGCGAAAACCCCGGCAATACCGGAGAATGGATCACCCACGACATCGCAGAAGTGGGTAATATTGAACGCACCTGCCCTTGCGATTTCGACAATGACGGTTATCCTGAATTCATTCCTGTAGTCACCCCTGTAAGTGTTTTCAAGCTGATCCGAGATGAAGACGGCAAAGGGACAGGCCGCTTTGAAAAGTATGTCATTTCCGGCGGTACCGGCGGGCACGGCTTGGGCTGTGGCGATATCAACGGTGACGGGCGCAACGATATCATTCTTGCCGGAGGCTGGCTGGAAGCACCGGAAGATCCGTATCAAGGCGACGCCTGGATTTGGCATGAAGAATTTGAGCTGGATCATGCAAGCCTGCCTATTTTGGTCTATGATGTGAACGGTGACGGGCTGAACGATCTCATCTATGGCGCCGCACATGATTACGGATTGTGGTGGATGGAACAGGGCAAAGACGAGGCGGGCAAGCGCAGCTGGACACGCCACGACATTGATACTGAACGTTCCCAATATCATGACTTGCGCTTGGTCGATCTGGACAATGACGGCAAATTAGAGCTGATCACAGGCAAACGGTACTATGCTCACAACGGCAGCGACCCCGGCGCTGACGATCCCATAGGGCTCTATTACTTCAAGATCGACGGCACCACCTTCACACGGCACACCATTGATTACGGTGAGGCGGGCAAAGCAAGCGGCGCAGGTATTTATTTCTGGGTCGATGATGTGGACGGCAACGGCTGGCAAGACATCTTAGCGCCGGGCAAAGACGGACTCTACCTTTTCCTAAACCAAGGTTTCAAAGACACCAACTGAGCCGGATGATGGAACAAAGATAGGGAGCCCGGGTACACAATACCCGGGCTTCGCCGCGTACAACAAGGAGAGGAAGCGCTATGCTGGGATTAACCCTGTGGGATTGGGCGGCCCTCGCCGTCTATTTCTGCATCGTGCTGATAATCGGTATCTGGACCGCGCGCCGTGTTTCCAATACCTCCGATTTTTTTATAGGCGGCAGGCGTTTCGGAAAAACCATGATGGTCTTTTTCGCCTTTGGCGCAGGCACCAGCGGCAATGATGCGGTCGGTGTTTCTTCAAAAACCTATGTGGGCGGTTTATCCGGCATCTGGTTCCAATGGCTGTGGTTGTTCTGCACCCCCTTCTATTGGTTGATCGCGCCCGTCTTTCGGCGTATGCGCGCCCTGACTACGGGCGACTATTTCGAACAGCGCTATAACGGCAGTGTGGCAGGGCTCTACGCCTTCGTTGGCATGGGCCTCCTTACCGTCAATATCGGCGTATTACAATTGGGCGCGGCCTCGATGATTGAAGCCTTAACGGGCGGCGCTGTGAGCCGTTACGCCGCTGTTCTAGCCATGACCGCCCTCATTTTATTTTATGGTATTGCCGGAGGATTGGTGGCCGCCATTCTCACCGATTTCCTGCAGGGCATCCTAACCCTCGTCCTGTCCTTCTTGCTGATCCCCTATGCGCTCAGTGCGGTAGGCGGATTTTCAGGGCTCCATGAAGGCATTCAGGACAGCCACATGTTCAGTCTTGTGGCACCCGGTGAAATAAACTTGTTCTATATCATCATGCTCTGTACGAGCGCCCTAGTAGGTATCGTTACCCAACCCCATACCATGGGTACGTGCGCGGCAGGACGTACGGAGATGGATGGTCAAATCGGCTTTGCAGCCGGCAACCTGCTCAAACGCTTCTGCACAGTGGCATGGATGATTGTCGGTCTTTGCGGCGTGGTCATGTTTGCCGGCGAAAGCCCCGCCATGGATCCTGACTTGGTCTATGGAGCCGTGGCGCAGCGGCTGCTGCCCGCCATCATGCCCGGCCTTGTCGGTATCTTTTTGGCCGCTTTAATCGCATCACTCCAATCTTCCTGTGACGCCTTCATGGTGTCCTGCTCCGCCTTGTTCACACAAAACTTTTACCGCCGCTGGCTGGTGCGCGACAAAGCAGATGGACATTATGTATTGGTGGGACGTGTGACCGCCGTAGTCGTTGTTTTAATTGCCGTTGTGTTTTCGTTCTGGGTTCAGGACGTGCCCAGCGGATTGGTCTGGTTTTTCAAACTACAAGCTTTAATGGGCGCGGCGTTCTGGCTCGGTCTGTTCTGGCGCCGTGCTACCGTCGCCGGCGCGTGGGCATCTACTTTGGTCGGCTTTGCTGTCCTCGCAGTGACCTCCCTGCCGCAGTTCCACGCTTGGGCGGTCACACATCTTCCTGACACCATGATCTGGGAAGAACGTTTCCGTGACTCGTGGCAAATTGCAGCCTATCTTTCTTCCGCCTTTGCCGCAGGCATTATCGTCAGTCTCCTGACGCGGCGCGTCGATAAAGCAAAGCTGGATCGCTTCTATGACTGCCTGCGTACCCCTATACAGCGCGACGAGCTTCACCACCCTGATCCCTTCACCCTGCCCGAAGGCGTAACGCCGCCTCCGGCACGCAAAATCATCCAACACCCTGATTTCGAAATTCTCGTGCCATCGCGAAGCGCTGTATACGGATTTCTATTTTTCTGGGCGTGGGTCGCCCTATTGATCGGTTTTGTCTATTGGCTCAGCGGCGTAGGCGCCTAAGCGCAGCGCACAGCTGATCTCAACAATCTCAATCAAGGCATGAGACGTTGTCCGCACAGCAAGGCCTTTAGATCTGTACGCTGAATATACCGATGATCGTGGCAATACTGGGAAGCACAGGCTGTGTCGCGCCCAGATCCATAGACGGCGTATCATCCTGACCGGGAGCAGGCGGTACATAAGGAATCCATTCCACGTGCCCATCCATGAACATTACGTTACAGCCGCCGGGTACGTGGTTGAACATGCTCACGCCTTCCCGGTTACCAAAAAAATCCATCATGGTATAAATAGTGCTCTGCGCCATGGCGGACGTTTGAGGATTGTTCACGTCTGTAACCAAAAAGCGTTCATTCCCTTCCTTAAAACGGTAGATCGTATCGCTGCCCCCATTTCCACGACCTGCTGCAACTTGAACATTGTTATCACCGATTTTACGCAGTGCAATGCCGGCAGGTTCATTGGCGTAAGGGCCTGTGTTCATGGCATATTGGACGAAGCTCTTTAAGACGCCATCCAAGGCAGCGCCAAATTGCTGCGCCACAAAACAGCCTTCCGGCGCTTCGTATCCCACAACGCCCGCGCCGGCAGAGATATAATCGAAAGTCTCGATTGGTACCGGCGGCAAATCACGGGCTTGCAAACGGTCTGACATCCAGCCAAAATAAACATAGCTGGGACCTGCCTTCCAATTTTCGCCGGGCTTCCAAAAATTCCAATCGCCATTTTCATCTCTCAGGGAATCAACATCATCTTCCGCATCAGACGGGCAAATTAAAATGGAAGGATCGCTGTTGTAGTTCGGATACCAAGCACTGATAAGGGGGGTCGACGCAATTTCAAAAACGGAGGCATCTCCCGATAAGCCCGCCAAGCCCGCCGGCCCCGGCCAGCCTTCTTTATGGATATTGGTATCTTGGATGGGAGGCCAATAATCCTTTTGTTCATCGGCATACAATTTAAAGATGGTGCCCCATTGTTTTAAATTGTTTTGACACGACTTTCTGCGTGCCGCTTCACGGGCACGTGCCAAGGCCGGAAGTAAAATAGCGGCCAAAATTCCAATTATTGCAATGACAACCAACAGTTCGATAAGTGTAAAGCCTTGTTTTTTGATGACATGAATCCTTCATAAGTAATGGGATAAAGACAGGTGTTTAAAAATCGTATAAAAACAAATAGAACTGAAATTATAACTGTGCCTGAAATGTAAGTACAACTTTATATAAATTATCGCGACCGGCGGAGAAGAACACCTGCACACATGATTCTTTCTGAATGGATATGGGCCTGTGTATAAACCCGGCAGAGAGAATGGACCGTCTCCGTTCTTTTCTCATTCATGGAAAAACGGGACACGTCGGATCGCCGATTATTTCTCTCTCCGCGCCTGTCCCTTGTGAAGATAAAACCAAAGATCTGCATTTTTGGCAATCGAATCATCATGGGTCACAATGATCAAGGTGACGCTTCCGCTTTGGTTGAGATCGCAAAGTAATTCAACGATTTCAATACCGGTGCGCTCGTCCAGATTGCCGGTCGGCTCATCACACAACAATACGGAAGGATGATTGAAAAGGCCTCGGGCAATGGCGACCCGTTGTTGTTCACCCCCGCTGAGCTGGCCCGGCTTATGGGTCATACGCTCCTTCAATCCCACTTGTTCCAAGAGCCCGGCGGCGCGTTCCTTACATTCTTTTCGTCGTGCCCCTTTACACAATGCCGCCATCATCACATTTTCCAGCGCCGTAAATTCAGGGAGCAGATGATAGAATTGGAACACAAATCCGATTTCACGATTGCGAATGTGATTAATTTTTGCACTCGTCAAGGCGCTTAATTTTTCGCCTCGAAAAAAGAGATCGCCTGAAGAAGGGTTGTCTAAGGTTCCCAAAATATGGAGCAAGGTACTTTTGCCCACACCGGACGGTCCCGTAATAGAAACCATTTTCCCTTCGGGAATTTCGAGGCTGATGCCATCCAGTATGACCAGTTCACGATTGCCGTCACGGTATACTTTCCGAATCTTATCACAAGCGATAACGTTGTTGACCCCATTATTCATAGCGCAGCGCGTCCACCGGATTGAGGCGTGTGGCACTCCACGCCGGATATAGAGTTGATACTAGGGTGAGCAAAACCGCAGAAACGGTTATCCACACCAAATCAGAAATGACAATGGCGACGGGGATGCCGTCGAAGTAGTAGATGGTACTATTAAATAAATCCACGCCCAAGAACCACGCGATAAGTTCTGCAACAGGGTTGATGTTGTAGGAAAGCACCACGCCGAAGATCAGCCCTATCACGGTACCTGTCAGTCCTATAAGCAATCCTTCCACAATGAAGATACTGAGTATAGACCAGCCGCTTGTACCGAGCGTGCGCAGTATGCCGATGTCTCGTTGCTTTTCCATGACGATCATAATCAGCGTGCTCGTGATATTAAAAGCGGCAACAAGCACAATGAACACAAGAATAATAAACATCGCCACTTTTTCCTGCTTCAACGCTTCGAAAAATGCTTCCTGACTTTCATACCACGTTTCCGCACGGTAAGGCAGCTCATCACGAATCAAGGCGGACACCTTGTCGGCAAGAAAGGCATCGGTCAGGCGCACATGTATGCCGTCGACCACGTTGCGGCCCGTAAGCATTTGTGCCGTGTCAATATCGACAAAGGCATATAGATTGTCGAAGTCAGACATTTTCGCTTGCGAAATACCGCTCACCGTAAGAAACACTTGGTTGCCCGGGCGCATGCCAAAAGGCGTGACCGTGGGCTTATCCGTCATGACCGCCACTTCAGAACCTACCCTCGCGGCGAGACGGTGGGCGAGCCGAAAGCCCAGCACAATTTCTTTTTCACCGGGCATTTTCCCCTCGCCAAACATGCGGCCGCCCTCATGGGTAAGGTTGCGCGGCAGATCCGTAACTTCTGCTTCTAGTTCCGGATCAATACCCAACACAAAAGCACCCGTCGTGTTATCGCCCCGTTTGATTAAAGCCTCCATTTGCATCACGGGACCTGCCCCCAAGATTTCCGGGGAAAGGGCTTTCAATTCGGAAATAACCGTGTAGGGCTCTTCAAGCGGCAGGCCTGCACGATTGAAGACCGTTAAATGGGAACGATTGCCGATAATCGTTTCGCGCAGCGCATTGTCGAAACCGGTCATGACACTCATCACCACGATTAACGCTGTAACACCCACACTCACGCCTGCCACAGAAATAAAGGTGATCAGGCTGATGAAACGTGTTTTGCGTTTTCCCCGTAAATAGCGGGCTGCTACAAAAATTTCAAATCGCACCGGAAGGTACTTCCTCCATCATAATTTAATCGGCCCGGACAAGGAAAAGACTGTGAACCGGGGCAAGATTTGTTGTGAAAGAAAAAAAAGATGTGTGGACACTCCTACGTATAAGAGTATATCTGAGAGCGGCCCATAGCTGCAACGCGATGAAAATTCAATTGATATATATTGACATCCATTATAAACTTATGATACGTTAAAAGTGTTGTTTTTATAATTATAGGACTAACCATCAACAGAAAGGAGTGTCGAATTCGGTCTAAATTTAATTTGCCTTAGAAGAAATATGTCTTGTTAGTCTGTTATCTTATTTAATTTTACAAGGAGAACAAACATGAAACGTAAAGGCTTTACACTGATTGAGCTGCTGGTAGTGATTGCAATCATTGGTATTCTGGCTGCAATCCTCCTGCCGGCGCTGGCGCGTGCCCGAGAAGCCGCACGACGCAAATCCTGCCAAAACAATTTGAAGCAATGGGGCACCATTTTCAAATTGTACGCCGATGAACAAAAAGATTATTGGCCGCCTCTCCAAATCACCAACCAAAATGCTCCCGGTTGGCCGGATCTGACCCTTAGCAGCAATCCCTCCGTTCTGGAACTGATCCCCACAGCCCTTGTGACGGCGTGGTATCCCAACTACAACAGTGATCCGTCAATCTGCATTTGTCCCTCAGACTCGGAAGAAGACCTCGACACACTCCGTGATTCCAATGGTGACTGGGAATTTTGGAAAGCCGGAAAGAACTGGCAAGCAGGCAGCAGCTATGCTTATATTGGCTGGATCTTCGACCTCATGCAGCACCCCCAAATTCCTCCCGTAGAAGTGGGTATTTTTACCCATTTAGATGCAACATCAAGCATGCTTGGTTTTACACCGCCTGAAGGCGGACTTGCCTCCGCACAATTTGGTGCCACCATAGACGCACTGCTCCGCGAACTCTTCGGTAAACTGACCAGTGCCGGCAGCACGCCCCACGGTATTGTACTGCGCAGAGTTGTTGACAACGACCTGAAATTAGAGTCTGCCTTTAATACATGGGGTAATGGCCGAGGCGACCGCGTTTACCGTCTTAAGGAAGGTAACGAGCGCTTCATGATCACGGACGTCAATAATCCACAGACCGCCGCCATGGCTCAAAGCACGCTTTTCGCCATGATGGATCTTTTCGGGAATTACGGTAAAGCAGTAGCTTACTTTAACCACGTTCCCGGCGGATGTAACGTGTTGTTCATGGACGGCCACGTGGACTGGATCCCTTATGTGGCGCCTGCGCCCGGTCAGGACAATACGGCCAGTATGGACTTGGGAGCGACCCAACCAGTACTGCCGAGCTTGGCGAATATCATTGGTATCTTTAAAGGCGTTAACTAAGCCCCATACAGTAATCTAACCTAGCTAATTTAAACGCCCCCGCAGTGATGCTGTCGGGGGCGTTACTTATTCACGATGAAGATATAACAGCGGGCGCAAAGAAGGTCTTGCCTATTTCTCCCAAGCAAGACGAGGCATTTCACCATCAACCAAAAACCAGGGATAGGTTTCCCAACCCTTATTTTTAAAGTAAAGGGTTTTACTCATTTGTTGGGATAATAAGGCACGGCCGCCGGCACTTTCATCTCTGCCGCTGCGCTCCTTATCCCAAAAACAAAAATGAACAAGACCTTGCAGGTTCTGTCCCACCAGTCCCCCCACATGATGCAGCCCGATCACCAATCCCGTACTATACGAAGCGATAATCTTATCCCGATTCAATCCTACCAAGCCGCCCACATTATTAAACATTCCCTTTGCAGAAGTTGTGGCATAACAGGCGAGGATCGTACCCAGTGTTTGCGTTCCCACCAAGCCGCCCATGCCCCAGCCTCCCGTTACAGATCCTGAGGCACAGGAAAATTTAATAGCGCCGCCATCATTGACACCAACCAGTCCGCCCACATCGACTGTGCTGACAAATCCGATGACATCGACTTGAGCGCTGCATTCCGTGATGGTTCCGGAATTGTATCCCGCCAAGCCGCCGATCTTTTGACAATAAGCAGCACCAGTCAGCGTCCCTTCACTATGACATCCCGCCAAAACACCACCATCATTGTATCCGACTAAGCCGCCCACATGACTCCCGTACATACTTCCTTCAACAGCTCCCTGTACACGGCAATTCCTTAAGGTGCCTTGGTTAATTCCCGCGAGACCGCCCACATTGATCTTGCCCCGTACGGTCACATCAGTGACACGAAGATTCTTGATCAGCGCCCCCGCCCCTACGATGCGAAAAAGTCCGACAGGGGAATCATTGTCGCCAACAATCTCAGCGCCTGACAAAGAGTAATCCCCACCGTTCAAGATCCCTTGAAAGGGCTGTTCATCTCCAACAGGGCGCATAGCGCTGCCGCCACAATCCACATTTGCCGTGAGAAGAAAATGTTGGAGCTCTGTATCCACCGCCTCCACAAGGCATAGCCAATCGGCAAGGCAGGCAATTTGATAAGGATCCTCTTTTGTCCCCACCCCACCGCTGTACGCATAAGCATTCTTGGCAGAAAGTAGGACCGCAGCTGTCAGGCACAGCAGATATAGCAGCGCTGCAGCACGGGTCAATGAATCTTTATAAAATGCCTTCATCCTCATGGACTTTCCTCATATATCTTTCGAGTCAATAAGCGGACGAAAAACAGTATGCGTACCGATTCTTTAGAAGAACCGAGTCGTCATGCCATTCTTCGGCCGTATTCATTCATGTTTCAGTTAAGGTTTACAACCCCCGGATTTGCCAGCCTTTGCGATAAGAACGTCGAAGTAAGCCGGTGGCATCCGTATTGTTGTCGAATTTTAGTTGATGACTGTTCCACTGCAATGTTTTGCCCGGGAAACGATTGGCAATATTGCCGAGCAATACGGCTTCAGTCAGGGGCCCGGAGAAGTGGAAGCCCGCGTCTCCCGTAGTTCCCGATAAGGCAGCATCCACAAATTCATGATAATGATTCTTGGGTTCCAATTCGGGCTTCGGATAGTCCACAAACTTTTCTTCAGGGTAAAGATGCGGCGGCCCCACATGGGGAAGGATCATCGTTCCTTCTTCCCCGATGATAATGGAACCGCTTGCGGGCAATTCAAAGTCTGCGGAAAGGTGAGGGGAAAGACTCGGATCCGGCTTTTTACCGCCGTCGCGCCAAGTCGCTGAAATTTCACGATCCGCCGTCCACTGTGTGCCGGGGAAGACATAGTGTGAAATGGTCCACGCAGGATGCACTTCATCACTGACACATTCGGTCTCAGCGGTGATGGTGCGGGGCGCGCCAATTTCTAGGGCCGTAAAAACAGGATCGAAAATGTGACAGCCAAAATCGCCGACAGCGCCGCTTCCAAAATCACGCCAACAGCGCCATTTAAAAGGATGATAAAGTACTTCCTTGTAGGGACGTTGCGGCGCAACCCCCAGCCAAAAATCCCAGTTCACATGTTCCGGTATGGCGTCTTCCCCTTCCGGCCGTTGCTTGTCGTCGGTGGTGTAGACAGCGGAACACCACGAATGCCACGATTTCACCTTGCCGATGGCGCCTTCCTGCAGCCAAATGACCGCCGTACGATAAAAATCATGGGCGTGTATTTGGATGCCCATTTGCGTGGCGATGCCTTGTTTTTTAGCCGCCAACGTCAGACGCCGCGCTTCAAAGACGCTGTGAGTCAGCGGCTTCTCGCAAAAGACATGCAGTTTCTTTTGGATTGCAGTCATGGCAGCCGGGGCATGCGTATGATCGGGCGTGGAGACATTCACCGAGTCTATCTGATCGCCTTCCATTTCGAGCATCTCACGCCAATCCCGATATAAACGGGCATCAGGATAACGTTTCGATGCCTTTTCCAAACTCACAGCGTCAATATCGCACAAGGCGCGAACTACCACTTTACCGCTGCTAAAAATTTGCTCAAGATCATAGGCACCTTGCGCAGCAACGCCAATGGCGGCATGATGCAGTTTCTCCGAAACAGGCGCTCCAAGGCTGAGCCTCGGCAAAATAAGCGGTACGGACAGACCGGCAAGACTCGTTTGTTTCATAAAAGATCGTCGTGACAATGTCTTTTTCATTACAACTATTTTCCTTAAATTTCCGGCGTGAAATGGGCAGTCACTTACTGCGCCATTGTTTGGACATGGGCGGTGACCCTTCCAAGACAGCAAGGGGAGAGCACGTTGCCTTTGAAAACCACCGCTGATTATTTTATATCTACAACACTTCCTCAAGTGAGTTGTGCTACCCCAGTATAGGGGATAGGTGAATTCTACATCAAAAGAATTTGTTTCATCAATTAATTGAAATAATGCTCAGATGATGTTTTCAAGAAATACGGTGCACTCAAACCCTCTTGCACCCAGCCTCTTCCAAGCCTAATAAAGGCTGATACGCGTCCCATGGATAGAAGCCGGTCTTTTTAAAGTGGTGTTTCAGGCATCATACATGTTACTGTGTAGGGAGGTAAAAATCTTCGCTTTTCCGGGCTGTATTGCAAACCAACCCGCTCCATGCCAAGTCAAAAATAGGATTTCTCACGAGAAGCTATAGGGAGCACGGTCAAAATAGTGTTTGTCATTGCAACGGAATTGTTGTAGAAAACTATGGTTTATGTTGTTGCGTATACGCCCTTTATGAAATATCGCGGCAGCGCAGCGAAACAACAAGATAAGGATCTTTATGATGCGATTGTTTACGTTACTCTTACTGGGTGCCCTGTGTTTTGCTCCGATGGCACAATCGGACGATGATAATGGAATCATGGGCAATTATCATGGAAGCTTTGAAAATGAAGAGTGGGCTGACTACTACATCCGTGCGCAAATTGTCGCCATTACCAAAACTGATCACCGCGCGGTAATCTTTGTGGGCGACTCAGAGGAAAATGCTACCCGCCGTGAAATGAGAGGCACGACAGAAGAGAATGGAAGCATCACCTTTGAGAATCGCTTCAGCATACGCTCTTTAAAAGACACCTTTCTCCTTCAGGCAACCGTTGAAAATGAAGTCATGAAGGGCTCGTTCACAGCTGCCGACGATGAATCGGCACCGGCCCGCGATTTCGTCTTAAACCGCGTCTTTCTCACACCGCCCAGCTTGGGCGCAGCCGTGCCGGAAGACGGTATACTTCTTTTTGACGGCTCCAACACCGATTTGTGGGAACGGTGGCCCTTGGGCTGGTGCCTGACCGGGGAAAATGCCATGGAAGTGTGCGGCAGCAGCTTTAAAACCCGTGAAGATTATGGCAGCGGCCTTTATCATGTAGAATTCCGGACACCGTTCATGCCCACCAGCCGCGGACAAGGACGCGGCAACAGCGGCGTCTACCTCCTGGGCCGCTATGAAGTGCAGGTACTGGACAGCTTCGGACTAGTCCCGAAAGATAATCTCTGCGGCGGCATTTATCAATTTGCCGTTCCTGCCGTAGATGCCGTATTACCGCCGCTGCAATGGCAAAGTTATGATATCCAATTTTCAGCGCCGCAATTCGATGAAGAAGGCAATAAAACAAAGAATGCGCGCATTACGGTAGTCCATAATGGCCACACCATTCACGACGATGTAGAGCTTGAATCCGGCACGCCCGGCGGCGTCAGCGACCAAGAAACAACGGCAGGTCCGCTCCTCCTCCAGGACCATGGAGACCGTGTGCAATTCAGAAATATCTGGTTTAAACCGGAAAAATAATTGTGACTACCCCCATCTTTTTATCCTTGGTCATCCCGGCATATAACGAGGCGGCGCGCATTAGCCAAACGCTTGCCGCCGCCGATCGTTATTTCTCAGCCTGCGCTTATGATGCCGAGATTATTGTTGTCGATGATGGCAGCACCGACCAAACCAAAGAGGTGGTAACCCAATTTCAGCAGAAAAGCGGCACACCGATTCACTTGGAATCCTTGCCTAAAAATAGAGGCAAGGGCTTCGCCGTAAAAACCGGAATGCTCCACCGTGCCACGGGAAAGTTTCGCTTCTTTTACGACGCAGACGGCTCAACACCCATTGAAGAGCTGGATCGCTGTGAAGCGCTCTTTGAGGGGCGGGCAGATATTATCATCGGATCCCGCGCCTTGCCCGATTCCATTATTCAACAACGCCAAGCTTGGTATCGAGAAATGATGGGGCGCTGTTTCAACCGCATCGAAAGAATATTAGGGATCACCGCTTACACCGATACGCAATGTGGTTTTAAAGGCTTTTCCGCGGAAGCGGCTGTCTTATGCTTCTCCCATCAAAGCATTGACCGTTTTAGCTTCGATGCGGAACTCCTCTACATTGCCGTGAAACATGGCCTGCAGATTGAGGAGCTGCCCGTACGCTGGATTAACAGCCCCAATTCAAAAGTCAATCCTCTTCGCGACGCGTCACGCATGTTCCTTGATCTATTTGCCATACGCCTCAAAGATTTCAGAGGCGTCTACGACAACAAAACCCGTCTCTAGCCCACCACTCCGAACGCCCGCTATCAAACAACACTTCGCTCCGCGCGCCCATTTCGCGCTGCTCATGAAGAAATGAAGCCTCCTTTTTGTTATAGATATACAGTGATGCTTACCCGTAAAATAAGGAGCTTAATGCACTATGACCAAGACAAAAATCAAGATAAAACGTGTGTATGAAGCGGCCGACGCTGATGACGGAACCCGTGTATTGGTCGATCGGGTGTGGCCCCGCGGAATTGCCAAAGAAAAATTGAAGGCCGATTTGTGGATGAAAGATATCGCGCCAAGCACAGATTTGCGTAAGTGGTTCAACCATGATCGAAGCCGATGGGAACCATTCAAGGAGCGCTATTTTACAGAGCTAGCGAAAAGGCCCGCATTAATCGATGAACTCGTGCAGCTGGCGTCAAAACACACGATCACCCTCCTTTACTCCGCAAAAGATGAGACCTGCAACCAAGCCGTTGCACTTTTGGAATATTTACAAAGCCGTCGTTAAAGGGGACAGCGCTGCCCTCGAAAGCGGTATCCCTTCTCAAGAACGGAGACTGACCCCGATTTTTTGCAGCTCGTGGTTAATATCTTCTTTTCGCAATGCCCCTTCTTGCCGCGTCACCAAATTTCCAGCGGCATCATAAAAGAGCAACAAAGGTATATTCTGTGCCTTATGACGGGCAGCAAGAAAAGGTTCTGCGTCCACATTCACCGTTACCACTGTCAATTGATCCCCATAGCTTTCTTTGATGGCTTCAATGTGGGGCTTAATCATTTTACAAGGGCCGCACCAGTCCGCGTAAAAATCGACCAATACGGCTTTCCCTTTTCCAAGGACTTTATCAATGGGATTGGTTTTAAATTGAGCAACTCGCTCTTGTGTCCAGCTCTTTTCTAAACGGAGGGACACCGTATCGCCAAAATGGATCAAATAGTCGGTAAATACGGCTTCTTGCCGATCCAGTGTCAGAAACTCTTCTAAATCTTTTTTAACTTCTTCAAAACTTGCCCCTTCCATCAAATCTTGATGATCCTCATAAAAGCTAAGCAATTCCGCTTCACTTGGCCGTGCTTTCTCTGTGATCTCCGCAATAAAACGCTGCACCTGCTGATCCCAATCCCTATCTCCCGGATTGGAACCGCTCTCTTTTGCTACCTGTCCTTTAATGATCCGATCCGTGGCCATATGCTGCAACACATAAAAGCCGTAAGGAGATTCGTCCACCTCGTCGTCGTTCATGTATTTCATCATTTCACCGCGGTAATCTTCTTTGGTAATCACAAGATCCTCGGACGCTAAAATGGTATTACCGTCAAGTTCCTCCAATTGTGCGCCCGCCAAAATACCATCTGCAAAATTGGGGTATACCTCAGCGACACGCGCTATTTTCGGAGTAGGCGGCGCTTCAATGACCGCAGCAGCGTTGTCTTCCTTCTTTTCTTGCACCACTTCTACAGGCTCCGACTCCGGCCTTGTGTCAAGTGCAACTTCTTCCTCCGACACGGCTTCAGATACCGTTTCTATTTCCGGGAGCGCTTCCTCCTCAACAAGCGCTTCCTCCACTACGATTTCCTCCTCCGCTGCCTCTTCTTCAGCCGCATCAGGCAAGGGGGAATCCTCAGACAAAGAAAGGGTCGTTGGCGCACGGCGGGCAAAGATACTGCCGCCGTCGCTCGCACAGGAAGTGATGAGAATCATCAACGCCAACATTAATGTGACTCGGCAACCATAGCTATTCAGCGCTTTTTTTATCATGATAAAGCTTCCTTCGTTTAAGGCATCTCCACTCATCCGCCATTTCTTCAAAAAAACGTTAATCCTGTTAGTGGGAACAACGCCGTCTGCCTTAACTATTCCATACGGTTCTTTGTCTATTCTATCTCTTTTATGAGTTGCGGCACAGGCTTCGATCTCAGGATTTTTACGGGCATCTTTTTGTGCCGCACTATGGAGCGATTTATCCCGGCGGCTTTGAGAATATGCCAAAGTCTTGATATACTCTTCCTATAGAATAAATTGGGCTTCAGGATTCATCCGGGCAGGTATTTTCGGGATCATGGGTATCATGAATTTGGGCATTTATACCCCGTACTAAATCTCGAATTTTACCGCTCATAGAGTAAAGCTTATTGTTTTTCTATAAAACGATTTTCAATTGGGCAAACACAAAGGACGGTTTGAATGCAATTTGATCTCGTGTCAATAGGCGTTGTGTGCGCTGATATTATGGTGCGGCCTGTAGATGAGATGCCGAAACGAGGCACCCTCAAACTGGTTCCTCGTTTGGAAATGCATCTGGGAGGGCTTGCCGCCGTTACCGCCAGTATTTTCAGTCAATTGGGCGGTCGTGCCGCCTTCCTCGGCAGACTGGGAAAAGATGGTTTCGGTGATTATCTTCTTTCTGCACTGCAACGCAATAAAGTCAATGTAGACGGCGTAAAGCGCGTGAATAACATTCTTTCCTCCGCCACCGTAGTGCTTGTTGACGGAACAGGGGAACGCACCTTTTTGCATCACGTGGGCACCAATGCGGACACCTGCGAAGAAGACGCTGATTATGAGATGATCGGCGCCTCTCACTTGTTCCATTGGGGCGGACCCGCGATTATGCCGCGCTTGGATGGAGACCCCATGGGCCGCGTCTTTCAGCGCGCTCAAACCCTCGGTGTCATCACAAGCATGGACACCTGTTTTGATGGTAAAGGGATTTGGCTTCCCTTAATTGCCGCGTCGCTGCCCCATCTCGACATTATCTTTTCCAGCTTCGAAGAGGCGAGCCACTACACCGGCTGTCAGACGCCGGAAAGCATTGCTTCCTTCTACTTGGATCATGGCGTTAAAACTGCTGTGATCAAACTCGGCGCAGACGGCATCTACGCTCGGGATCAAAAAGAAACGGTTCAGCTGCCGGCGCACAAGGTTGACGTTGTCGACTCCACCGGCGCAGGCGACGCAAGCTGCGGTGGATTCCTTTATGGAAAACGACAAGGCTGGTCCCTGGAAAAATGTGTGCGGCTCGCCAATGCGGTGGGCGGGCTGACCGTGCAGCAAATGGGCGGCGCAGAAGCCATCACCGGCTTAGACGAAACCTTGGCATTTATGGAGACTTTGGCATGAGTGCATTACTAATTTGTATTGTCTTAGCCCTTTCCGGACAAAATCCCGGTACTGTCGTTATCAAGGAAGCAGAACTTGCACCGCCTCCGGGCATGAGCATGAGCGGCGCGCCTGTCACCACAGCGCCCGCACTGCCCAATGTTAAAGAAGAGCTGAACGCCGTTGAAGCCGAAGCGCGTCAACGCTACGACGAAGGTGCGCAAGAATTGCAATGGGAATATGATGAACACGGCAACCCCGTGGCGAGGTCTGTGAACCAAATGACGCCGGAGCCTGCCCTTCCGACACCAGCTCCGGTACCGGCGCCGACACCTGTGCAGACACCGGCACCCATGCCAACACAAAATCAAACACCGGCACCTGTTACCGAAGTGAGTCCTTCTCCTTCGACTTCTTACGGCACACAACCGGTGATGACCTTTTGGTTTGTCGTCCACAAATAACCTTTAACCAAGATGGAATTCCGATGAAATCCTCCTCCGGATCCTATATAGTTTTGTTCATAGCCCTTCTTCTTGCAGGAGCCGCATGGGCCGATTCGACGCAAAAGATGCGCGACCATGAGACGAACCGAGCAAACTTTAATAAAGGCTTGGCAACTCTCGTTCAATTGCGCGATACGCAACAGAGCTCCGAAATAAACAGCGATTCAGAATGGATCATTGCGGAAGCCCTTTCCATAGAAGAAGCCGTTGAACCAGTGAGCATCACCATTGCTAAGGACATCATTCAGGAAGCAGCTGATGAGCGGGAAGCGATGGAAGCGGCTGAAGTAGCGGAAGAAACGGAAACGGAAGCTAAAGAGCCCCAAGCTGTGAGCTCCGCAACCTTATACAGCTCGAAGTTAGGCCACCCCTCCCCCAATCCTCTTGAACAATTGGATAAACATGCACTCCAAAAAGCGCTGCTCCGACCCTTGGAGTTCGGTGAAATGAGTTTGGGATTTGAGCCGCCCGACTGGACGGAACCCCTGCGTGACATTAAGGCCGATTCTATGGTGGCGGATTTAACAACGGGCGAAACCGTATTAAACGACAATGTTCATTTGCGATTGGGTTCCATGCTCTTTGAATCCGATTCCTTTCGCTATTCCGAAACGGAAGGGCATTACCAAGCACAAGGACAGGTCCGTGTCTACCAACATGAATCCGAACTGACCGCAGACTCACTCACCTACACCACGCCCGAACAAGAGCTTGTAGAACGTTCCTTTATCTTGGAGCCGGGCCCGGACGAAGGAAGTTTTGCAAAACGGCGCTTGAGTATGGGCCGCCTTCTCGCGGAAAATCTGCACGTCGTAGAACCAACCCGTGAGTTGTACGCCGATTATGTGGATTACGACTTTGCCAAAGAGTGTGGAGAACTGCATAACGCGCGGGGGCTTGCCACTGTATTTTATTATGAAGCCGCCTATATCCAAATCAACAGCCACGAAGATGCGGTCATCAAAGATGCGTGGCTGACCACCTGCCCGAGACCGAACCCGCACTACCGCATTCACGTGAAAGAATTAACCTTAAAAGGCGCAGAAGAGGTTACCCTTCGTAAAGCACGCCTCTATCTGGGCCGTGTGAAAACACCCTTCTATATTCCCTTTTTCCGCAGCGGCGAAGATAGTCCCTATACCTTGGATTATGACGGCGGACGGCGCGCGGAATTGGGCTATTTCGCCAATGTAGGCACCCAGTTTGAGATCACCCCGGAAATCAGTGCCGGGCCGAGAATCATGCCCACAGAGAAAGAAGGTGTCGGTCTGGGAGGCGACCTATACTACGACTTTATGAACAAGCCCACCTCCCCCCTCTACCGCAGCAAAGGTGAGATCCACGGACTCCATACGACCAGTGACCGAGGTTATGGGCTCCTTCGTCATCGTTGGGAATATGACAAAGATCTGGTGTTGCGCATGGAAGCCGAACAATGGTCTGATGAGGATTTTTATAAAGACTTTTTCTACGAAGACTATCGCAACCGTACGGAGCCGCGCACTTTTGCCGACATCAGATACCGAACAGAAGACTTTATCGCAGCCGGTACGGCACGGGTGAATACCCACGGCTGGATCAACGAAGCAGAACAATTGCCGGAAGTAGCTTTCCACTTGATTGAGCGGCCCCTTGCCGAAAATTTCTACGTATCTTATGACACGCTCACCGGCTATAACCGACGCAAATGGCTGGATCAGGAAGGCGCACGGAGCCTGCATATCGCCAGGCTGACCTATGACTGGGAGCCCGCGAAAAGTCTCAATATTACCCCCTTCTATGAGGCGGCCGGAGCATGGTATCACCGCACCCTTGAGGGCAGCGAAGATGCAACACGCTTCTCGAACCATATGGGCGTGACTGCCCAGACCCGGATGCACAAAATTTATCCGGGAGCCTTAAGCTTTTCCGGATTCAAACATGTACTCGAACCTTCCGTCACCTATTCCTACCGAACGAGCCCGACCCTCGCTTCACAAAAGACACCCTTTTATGACAGCTATGACAACGTCTATGGACGAAGCCGCATCGAAACAAAAATCAATAATGTCATTTACGGGCGGGATGCGGAGACCAACGATGTGTGGCAGGTGGCCCGACTGACCTTATACCAAGGCAATGATTTCTGGAACGAAGTACGCAAAGCCGATGACTACGAATTTGAAGTGGACATTCGCCCCCGTTCCTGGTGGGGATTCCAGCTCATCGGCGAAAAACACAATGTGCGCGGCTTCATCGTTCCCGATGACGCGCCGCCCTTATACAAACGCTGGTTTTACCAAGGCTATGAACGCCTCTTCGACAGATCCTTTAACCACGAAGCAGAATACTGTAAGGCTATGAATGCCGACTTCTCCAGGTTGTTGACGCAGGTCTACTACGATAAGACCCCCTTGGGCGGTAAAGTATCCGGCCGTCTAGGATTCGCCTATACCGATACACGGGGTGAAATTTACAATCAAGAAATTTTGTACGGCATGGGCTATAAACTAAGTGATACTTGGGCAATCGGCTTCGAACATATCTACAATATCAAAGATAATTATATGCGCAACCAAACCTATGAAATTCGGCACGCCTTTGATTGTCTGGAAACGGCGCTCCGTTTCCGAGACCGCGAATCCGGATTTGATGTGAATGTGGAAGTCAGTTTGGTCGCATTCCCGGGCAATACCATCCGCTTCTAAAACTTCCCTTTAAGCGGAGTCCGGGATTTTGGTATGCTTGAAAAAAAGGAAACGATGATCCGCTCTTTGGAAATATATCGATTCACCAATAGGGACTGTGTGTTGCTCACGATGATGCATAAGGGGAGTGACGAAAAAATATAAAGCGCAACACCAAGGAGTATTCATGGAGAGAAGAGGATGAAGCAGCGACGCCATGACGGATGGGCAACCCGTTTCGGCCTGATCATGGCCATGGCCGGAAATGCCGTAGGGCTCGGCAACTTTTTGCGGTTCCCCGGAAAAGCGGCACAGTTCGGCGGCGCTTTTATGATCCCCTACTTATGCGCATTGACCTTATTGGGCATACCCCTCATGTGGATGGAATGGTCCATCGGCCGCTATGGCGGCGGATACGGTCATGGCAGTACGCCCGGCATGTTCCACCGCCTCTGGCGCCATCCCGCAGCCAAATACTTAGGTATTTTCGGCATACTCCTGCCCGCCATGGTCGGCGTCTATTACATTTACATTGAATCGTGGTCCCTTGGATACGCTTGGCAAACCATGACCGGCAGTTACTGGGGTCAAACAAGCCACGGCGAAATGAAAACCGTTTTTTCCAATTACCTTGGTATGAAGGATGGCTTCTTCGCGTTTAACCCCCAATCCTATCTGTTTTTTCTCATCACCTTTGCGGTCAACGTGATTGTCTTCAGCCGCGGCATCTCGCGGGGCATTGAAATTGTAGCGAAATATTGCATGCCCCTGCTCCTCTTTATTGGTATCATCCTTGCCATCCGCGTCTTGACGCTCCCCCCTATGGAGGGGCGCAGCATCGGCGTGGGACTGGGTCAGATTTGGCACATTGACGACTGGAGCACCCTTTTCTCTTCTGACGTGTGGATCGCAGCCACAGGGCAAGTCTTTTTCACGCTCAGCGTGGGGCTGGGCATGATTCACACCTACGCCAGTTATTTGAGAAAAAAACACGATATCGTCCTGAGCGGATTGAGCGCCTGCGCCACCAACGAATTCGCAGAAGTCATTTTGGGCGGGACCATTGCCATACCGGCAGCAGTCCTCTTTTTTGGTGTTGCCCAAGCGCAAACCATCGCACAGGAAGGAACCTTCTCCCTAGGCTTCTTTGCGCTGCCCGTCATATTCCAACAAATGCCTGCAGGACAGTTTTTCGGGACCCTGTGGTTTTTGCTTTTGTTCCTCGCAGGCTTAACCTCATCCATGGCCATGTTTACACCCCTCCTCGTTTTTCTGGAAGAAGAGCTACGGCTCACCCGCGAACAGGGCGTGAAATTCATCGCGGTAAGCGTGTTCATCATCATGCAGCCCGTCGTTTTGTTTATGCACCGCGGCGTACTCGACGAAATCGATTATTGGGTGGGCGACTTTGGGCTCGTACTCTTCGCCGCCATCGAAACCGTTATCTTTTCCTGGATCTTCGGCATGAGCAAAGGCTGGAAAGAAATGCACCTGGGCGCAGATCTTCGTGTGCCCCGCATCTTTTTCTACATCATGAAATACATCACCCCCACCTTCATGGCGCTTCTCTTAATCTGGTATGCCTACGATGGATTGTTGGCACGCTTGCTCATGAAAAATGTGGAAGCACAATCCCAACCCTACCTGTGGCTGGCACGGATCATGATTATCGGCACGGCATTGGCGCTCATCGCAGCCGTGCGCTATGCATGGCGCAACCATAACAGCACGCTTGATGACGAGCTCCCCACCGTCGAGGAGGAAGCATCATGACCACCCTATCGTGGCTCTTTATGGGTTCCATCTGGATCATTATCTTCGCACTGAACATCTTTTGTTTCCGACGCATGTTTTGGAAAAAACAGCCCTCGGAAGGCACCGACTCCAACGAAGAAATGATCCGTTAATCTCACACAGGCGCGACCATCTATCGCTCCCTAGCATTCTACACGCTTCCTATCAAAGCGCCGCTTGGAAACGATATTTTCCGGAGCCAATGTGAAAAGAAATACTTTCCGCATCGCTGCTCTCTTTCACAATGCCCACGCTATCTAGACTCTCGCCGCCTTCCATCACGCCGTCGGCATCCGATGTGGGAATACGCACAGTTGCCGTCGTATTGGCGGGTATGTCCACATCCAAAAAGAATTGTCCATCTTCAATCCGCCACGACGACAAGATGGTACCCCGTATGGACTGATACAGCATGGAGGCATTGGTCAACCCGCCGCCCGGTACCGGTTCAATGCGAATTCGTTTAAAGCCGGGGGTCTCCAAACGTATACCTGCAATTCGGCTGTACAGCCATTCTCCCACGGCACCAAAGGCATAGTGGTTGAAGGAATTCATCCTTGAATCGGAGAAGCCTTCGTCGGGGGTCCACCCGTTCCACCGTTCCCACATGGTCGTAGCGCCTTGGATCACCTGAAACAACCACGACGGATAATCCGTATTCATGAGCAAACTGTAAGCCACATCGTCATGTCCTGCCAAGCTCAGCGTGGGCAGCAGGCGCGGCGTTCCAATGAAGCCTGTCGCCAGATGACCATCGAAGCGCTCGATTTCTTTCAGATAATTTTCAGCCGCTTTTTCGCGTAAGTCTTCAGGGATCAGATCAAAAGCAAAAGCCAAGGCGTAACCGGTCTGACTGCTTTCCAGAATGCGGCCTTCCTCATCAACAAAATTATCGATAAAGGTTTGGCGTATCGTCTGATGGAGCTCCGCGTAGCGAGCCGCCTCTTCACGACGGCCGATAACATCTGCCATCTGCGACATGATATCTGCCAAATAGGCAAAATAGGCCGTGCAAATAACTTCATCTTTTGCGCCGCCGCCAAGGTTGAGCCAATCGCCGAAACCAAGGTCTTTACGGATATAATTGCTGCTCGTACTTTCCAAGAAATCCATGCCTTTTATAAGGCGGTCATAGTGGCGCTCAATAATACTCTTGTCACCATAAAACTGGTAGTAGAGCCAAGGGCAGATCATCGCAGCATCTCCCCACGCCACCGCTCCGCCCGAGAAAATAACGTCAGGAGCGACATGGGGAAAACTGCCGTTTTCCAATTGACCGTCCTCGATCAGATCGACGAGCCACTTATTAAAGAACGCGCCTATGCCCGCCGTATACAGGGCAGTGGGCATGAAGAATTGTGCGTCGCCGGTCCAGCCCAGCCGTTCATCACGCTGCGGACAATCGGTGGGAGCCTCCAGATAATTACCTTTCAATCCCCAGGCAATATTATGGGCAAGCTGGTTTAACAGCGGATTGGAACTTTCAAAATGCGCCGTAATCGGCACGTCAGCCTGCATCATGATGCCTGTAACCGCTTCGGGCGGCAGCGCAGCTTCCAGACCTCGAATTTCCACATAGCGAAAGCCATGAAAGGTGAAGGCAGGTTCCAGCACAACATCGCCGTCCTGAGCGAGCAGATAGGTATCTGCCGCCTGCGCACTGCGCAGCGCCTCCGTATAAACCATGCCGTTGTCTTGGAGCATTTCCGCATGGCGCACTTGAATGCGCTGATCCGCTTTTCCCGCCAGCTGAAGGCGTACCCAACCCACTATATTTTGACCCAGATCGTACACATAAACACCGGCTTCGGGTTCAGTGCAGCTTTGCGCCGTGAACCGTTCAAATTGGCGCACAGGCGCGCCGGGATAAGCTTCAAGGAGGGGCGGCACAATCTCAGGTTCCGCAAGCGTTACCGGCTCCCAAGAGGCATCATCAAAATCGACGCCGGTCCATCCCGGCGTGGAAAGGCGTAGATCATAGTTCTCCCCTTGCAAGAGATCTGCACCGCGAATCTCGCCGTAACTGCAGCGCCATTCGCCATCCGTGGGGATGCACTCACGCGTACCATCGGCGTATTCCAGTTCCAGCTGACCATATAATTTGGGGCGGGTGCCATAGAGTCCCGGGAATTTATGTCCAATATGACCGGCGTACCATCCGTTCGCCAAGCGCGCGCTTAACACGTTGGTCTCACCGCTGCGCAGCATCTCGCTCACATCGTAGGTGTGGTAATACAAGCGTTTCCGATAATCAGTCCAGCCCGGCGTGAAATAATCTGCGCTTATCCGCTTTCCGTTCAACCGGAAATCTGCAATACCCAAAGCCGTTACATATAGGACGGCACGGCGAAGCTCGGGCTTCGCTTCGAAACTGCGGCGCAGCTGCGCTACCGGCCTAAATTGCGCATGATGCACCACACTCTCTTCCCAAGGAGCCGAACGGAGAAGACCAATCTCAAAAGCATTGCGCCAGCTGCTGTCGTCAAATTCGGCAGCCAACCAATTCTTGCCGGGATCCTCATTGCTGCACTTCCAATCTTTTCCGGAATATAAATCAACGGTTGTGCCGTTGTTGCCCACGATGCGCAAAGCAGCAATCCAGCCTGCCGGTCCGTTTGTATTGTGCGCTTTTACCGCCAGCGTATTGCTGCCCGGTTTCAAAAATCCTTCCACCAAAAAAGGACGGATCCGCTTCCAATTATCGATCGTCCCTTCTCCTAAACCGACCTGAGCGCCGTTGATCCATAGTTCCGCGCTGTTGTCTACCGCCATGAAAAGACGGGCGCTGATAATACCCATGGAGGACGGCAATTCAAGGCTATAGCGGAACCAACAATCTCCCTCGGGCGCATTTTCATTCGGCTTCTCATCGGGATACCAGATCCATCGTGCCTGATCCACATTTGGCGCGCCGGCAATTTCTAAATCAACGAGATCCTCTTGCGAACCGCCAATCCATTGCGCCTGCCAATCTTCTTTTTCTAAGAGCCCCACACTGAAACGAGCGGGCGCACTCCATGCAGACACAGCGCCCTCGTTGTCCCAAACGCGCAGCTTCCACCAACACAGCGTCCGTGATCCTAAGGCGACCCCTTCATAAGGGATGTGCAGTGAATCGCTTGAATCGACTTGCCCCGAATCCCACAAGTTTCCTTCGTCTTGAGCCAAGTGCGCCTCCGAATCAGCACACAAAATCTGGTAGGCACTCTGGACACGATCGCGCTGTTCCGCTTCCAACATCCATGAAAAACGAGGAGAGGGCACATCAATACCCTCAGGATTAATACGGTATTCGGTAGTGAGAGAAATCGGCTGCATAGTGGATGATACTCCTACAAGCGTGACACTGGCAAGGGCGAACAGGCTCGTTAAAGAAAACATGGCGCAGTTCCTTTGATTGATGGTGAAACACAGCAAAGACTGAGATCACGAAAGTATTCCGGTGATCCCAAATTCGTTAAACGGAGAAAGACCGCATGAAAATGCGTACATAATCCGCTTAATCATACGAAAGAAAGGGGGGTGTTTAAAAATCAGTAACAGAAGTCCTTAAAAAAGGTGCTCCTCTTCTAACATTCGATTTGAATTGTATCAGACGCGGCGCCGCGAAATAACGCCCAGACCCACGAGGCTCATACCAATGACAAGCCAATCGCCCAGTGTCTTTTCTATCAATTCCGGCAAGGACAGCAACTTATCATTCGCCTTGCAGCAGCCGCTGCCCGGATCCAAATCATCCTCTTCGCCTTCGACAGTCGCTTCGCCTTCGCCTTCAACGGTTGTTTCGTCTTCACCTTCGACAGTCGCTTCGCCTTCGCCTTCAACGGTTGTTTCGTCTTCACCTTCGACAGTCGCTTCGCCTTCGACAATCGTTTCGCCTTCAACAGTTGTTTCGCCTTCGGCTGAATTTTCTCCTTCCCCACTCTCCTCACCCTCCTTCGGTGTCTCGCTGTCACCTACATAGTCCGGCTCGGGCTGTACCGCTTGCAGATATGGATATCCGCCGTTGAATTCTGACTCTACATCATGAGCCCAGGTATACACAAAGTCCCATGCTTCATAGGTGTTGCCGTCGTAAGGGTAGCGCATCTGCACTGTTGTACGCCCTTCTCCTCCTGCGCTCGTCGTCTGTCCGGAACGATCCAAATCCCAATAGCAAGCCGCCGTTTCGGTATTGTAATTGTATCCGGCAAAACCACCCACAGCGAAGCCGGCTCCCGTAACTTTTACTTTACTATAGCAATTGACAACGGAGCTGCTTTGCATATTTCCAATGAGGCCGCCAACGTTGTATAGGTTGCCGCCGACGACCGAACCCATGGCATAGCAGTTGTTGACCGTCGTATCTTTCAGATTCCCGATGAGACCGCCAACATAATAGCTATTACTCATGGCGTCGCACGCTGCATAACAGCCGCTAATCGTGCCGCCGCCACTTTCGCCGACAAGACCGCCAACACTTTGTTGCCCCGTAACCATGCCAACGGCGCAGCTGCTGCTGATCGTATCTTCGTTGTATCCGACAAGTCCGCCCACATAATACTGATTGCTGACCACCTCGCACCGGGCAGAGCAGCCGCTAATCAAACCCGCTTCATTGCTGCCCACGAGCCCACCCACAAAATTGGATCCCGTAATCTTTCCCGTCCCATGACAATTCTCGATGGTGCCGCCGTTCTTGTAGCCGACAAGGAGTCCCACATGATTATAATGGCCCTGACTCATGACTTCGCAGTCCTCCAGCCAAATATTGTTGAGGGAAGCGCCCATACTCATAGCGCCAATAAGCCCCACCCCATCTTGCAAGGGCTTATCAATAACCAATCCTCGAATAACAAATCTTTGCCCGTCTATACTGCCCAAAAAAGGCTCGCTTTTGTTCCCGATAGGTGAAAAGCCTTTCCCGTCGTTCCAATCCACCGTGCTGCTTGCATCAATATCATTGATGAGCACATAACTGTCCTCCAACGACCATCCGGCGACACTGCCGATCTTTTGTAATTCATAAGCAGTTGATATTTCAATAATCGCATCAGCCGAACCTGCTGCAAAGCCCACTACAATCAGTGTAACGATTAGGCCAACGATCGCAGTTCTTCCTCGCCTTTTCATGGGTCGCCTTCCTTTGTCGATCCTAAGAATCGATAGTACATTTCCGAAATAGATATCTATTCAAAACACGAATATTGAGTTAATCCCAACCAATATAATCATATAGAATCGGTGTTGGTGTGTCAAGATTTTAACCCATAAATATACCTTTCCCCCTGCTTCACCTAAAGGTCAAGGAAAAGAGCAAGGGCGGCGTATGAGACGCTGGGGGCAGGATAGGTTAAGAGAGAGGATCCGGCGCGGTTAATGCAGTGTTTTGGTATCGTCCGGCTTTGCTGCAGATATAGCGCCGCAAGTCCCGTGCATCCCGCAATGGCTGCACTTCTTTTCCGGGCGGTCAAGCATATCACGGTCCGGGGGAAGGTGGTCTGCCTTGCGTGCCCAGCGCTGGATCAATACCCAAAGTCCTAAGACTGGAAACAGGATCGCGACAGCAAGGGCAACATGAGAAAAGTAAGTGACCATGACATCATCCGCCTAAGCCGGCAAAGCCCATAAAGGCAAGGGACAAGATCCCCGCAAGGATCAAGGTGATGGCAGCACCTTGTGCGATGTCGGGTACATCGGCAAGTTCCAATTTTTCGCGCATCCCTGCCATGATCACCAACGCCAACGTAAATCCTGCGCCGGCACCGACGGCATAAACGAGACATTGCACAAAGTTATAGCCCTTTTGGGTCTGGAACAACGCAAGGCCGAGAATGGCGCAGTTTGTCGTGATGAGGGGCAAGAAGATGCCGAGGGCACGAAAGAGTCCGGGGCTATATTTCTTGATCACCATTTCGACCAGCTGCACGGCAGCGGCGATAACCGCAATATAACAAATGAGGGTCAGGTAGGGTGCGCCCACATAATTCAAGACAATATTGATGCCATAGGCACAAATGGAACTGACGATGAGCACGAAGGTGACCGCAATGCCCATACGTGTTGCTGTTTCTTTTTTCGAGGATACGCCGAGAAAGGGGCATATGCCTAGAAACATACTCAACACAAAGTTGTTTACGATTAAGGTATCAATAAAAATTGACGGAAGAGATTCTGTATTCATAGCACAGCTTTCCTAGATAGCGGCTGTCTTTACTTGCCGCGCTTCACGCCATTTACGCAGCCAAGCAAAGAGAATTAATTCAAGACCCAGCACAAAGAATCCGCCCGGAGGCAGGATCATAATGGACCAAGGCGCAAAATGTTCGCCAAAGAGCGAGATTTCAAAAGGCGTATCCATCAACAGGGTGCCGTTTCCGAGCACTTCACGGATGACCCCCAAACAGAGCAGGGCAAAAGTAAATCCGAGCCCCATGCCGATGGCATCCAACATGGAGCGTACAGGCCCGTTCTTCGATGCGAAAGCTTCAGCACGGCCCAAAATAATGCAGTTAACCACGATCAATTGAATGAAAGCGCCCAGACTGTCATAAAGGTTCAGGCTGATGGATTGGATCGCATAATCGACCATGGTCACGAAGGTGGCGATGATGATGATGAAACTGGCAATACGAACTTGTTTCGGGATGAAATTGCGCAGCAAGGAAATGAGCAGTCCCGACATGACCAACACAAAAAGTACTGATACGCCCATGGCAAAACAGTTAATGACTTTATTGGTCACCGCCAGTGTGGGACAGGTGCCCAGCAACATGACGAAGACGGGATTTTCCTGCCATACACCACGAAGAAAAACATCCATGGATGCAGCCGGTTTGGATTGTTCATTCACAGTTAATTCTCCTGCAATTCGCTCAGATGGTGTTGAATAACGGGAAGTTTCAGTCGCGTGCTGGAATCGATAGCCTGAAAAACTGATTTCGAAGAGATGGTCGCTCCGGAAATACCTTCTATCTGACCACGGCCGCCGCCCTGCCCTGGTTTAGCAAAGGAAAGGGGTACTTCAAGGGCGGAGGCATCCTCATTCAAGGTCACATCCAGCTGTCTGAAATTCGCGATGAAATTCTCGTCTGTCTTGATCTTATCGCCCAGACCGGGGGTTTCTTTACACAACAACACTTTCATGCCCACAACCCGTTCTTTGTCGGGCAAATATCCATAAAGAAAACGAATCTCACCGCCGTAACCGTTGCCATCGACGGCTTCCAACGCCACGCCGATAAGTCTTCCCGTTTCGTCATAGCCCGCATAGGCGGTAAAGGGAACTTCCCCGATCCGTTCATCGGTTCCGATGAATTCAAGAATTTTTTGTTCCGTTGCGCCGGGCAGCAGTTCAAATACCGCTTCGCGGACGCGCTCCTCAAAATTATGTTCGATGCGGTCTTTCGTGAGCTGAAATACCAATGAAAGCAGACATCCGGATAAGAGTGCCAACCCGCCCAGTGTACGAAACATCGGGAAGCTGCTGCCGGAATCAGGCGGAGTGACCGGCGCATCGACTGCTTGAAGCTGTGTCGTCATATCCTGAAAAGGCCTTTCTTTTTAATACCATAGGTGGCAGGCTGCGTAATATCGGTAATCAAAGGTGACAGCGCATTACCCAGCAAAATTGCAAACATCACACCCTCAGGCAGCGCTCCCTTTAGGCGGATCACCGTCGTGGCAACACCAATAAAAGCGCCATAGATCCACACGCCCAGGGAGGTCATGGGCGAAGCGACCATGTCTGACGCCATAAAAACCGCGCCAAAGAGCAGCCCGCCGGAGAAGAGCATGAAAACGGGATCAGGATAGGCGCTGCGATCTGTAAGCCACAACGCGCCGCTCACGAAGAAGACGGCTCCTAACATGCCGGCAGGAATGCGCCAATTCATCATGTTGCGCCAGATGAGGTAAGCGCCGCCCAGCAAAATCAGCCATGAGGCAGTTTCGCCGGTAGATCCCGAGACCATGCCCGAGAAGAGATTCCACGTAGATTCAAATTCGGGTACATCGGCAAACTTCCACATGGACAAGGGTGTCGCGCCGGACCAACCGTCAATGCCCGCGGAGGATAAAGCGTTCGCCACGTAGCTCTTCACGGCATCAGCATTGGGCTCCATAAAGGGAGCAGACAACGTGGAAGGGATGAGATGTAAAAAGCGGCCGGGTAAGCCCGACGGCGTCCACGTCGTGATTGCAACGGGAAAAGAAATTTGGAGGAAGGCGCGCCCCACCAGTGCAGGGTTAAAACAATTGTATCCTAAGCCGCCGAAAAGCGCTTTGGTGATAATCACGCCGAAAATACCGCCCAAGGCACCCATCCATAAGGGCGTACCGGGAGGCAGGGTCAGACCAAGAATCAATCCCGTGATGGTGGCACTCCAATCATGGATCGTGGTCGGTTTCTTCGCAAGCTTACAACTAACATGCTCAGCGGCAACAGCAGATAAGGTCGTTGTCACCAGCAGCAGAAAGGCGCTCATTCCAAAAGCCCACACCGCAAAAAACGTGACCGGCATCAACGCCAATACGACGTTGAACATGATGTTCGGAACACTTTCGGGGCCTTTGATGTGCGGGGACGTTCCTATTTCTAATACATGCGTATGAGATGCGGGACTCATTTCGCTGCGCTCCTTTCTCTGAGCATCGCCTTGCCAATACGGAAATACTGTACCAACGGAATGTTTGACGGACAGACATAAGAACAGCAGCCGCATTCAATACAGTCGTACAGATGGTACGATTCCGCCATCTCCTCATGTCGGGATTTGCGCGCAAGCAACCCCATGTCAGAGGGATTTAAAAACACGGGACAGGCATCCACACAGCGGGCGCAGCGGATGCAGGGATAGACATTCAACCGACCCGTACGAATTTCGTCATCACGCAACACAAGCAAGCCTGACGTGCCTTTGGTCAAGGGCACGTCCAAGGAGGCGACGCTGGTACCCATCATGGGACCGCCGTTAATAATCTTGCGCGCATCGGGACGAATGCCGACAAATTCCATAATGTGCCGCAACGGTGTGCCCAGCGGAACCATATAGTTGCCGGGCCGTTCGACACCACCCCCTGCCACGGTAATCACGCGCTCAATCAGACCGCGTCCTGAGGGCAGCAGTTCACCCAATTGCGCGAGGGTAGCCACGTTAAAACAAGCCATGCCCACATCACTAGGCAGGCCGCCTGAGGGCACTTCACGGCCCAGCAGCGCCGTACTCAGCATTTTCTCTGCGCCCTGAGGATACTTCGTCGCCAAGCTGCATACCGTGATCGGCGCACCCTCGGGCACAGCCGCCATCATGGCATCAACGGCAGCAGGCTTATTATTTTCAATGGCGATGATGGCTTTGGGCGCTTTAGTCGCTTTCATGGCAATCTGGATGCCTGCGATAATTTGGTTCGCCTGCTCCATCATGACCCTATAGTCTGTGGTGAGATAGGGTTCACATTCACAGCCGTTCACAACGACCGCCTCAATCTTTCGGCCTGCAGGCACTTTCATTTTCACATGGGTGGGGAATGCAGCTCCGCCCAGTCCGACCGCTCCCGTATTTTGAACCGCCTCTACCAAAGCATCCCCTTCCAGACTGTCTATATCTTGGAAGCTGCCGCGCACGCTTTCCGGATCTTGATCCGGGTCACGTATGATTTCGATGGCAGGGGATAATTCGCCCCGTGGGTTCAAGGCAAGGTCTACCGACTTCACTTGACCGGCAATAGGCGCGTGCATCGGCACCGAAACAAAGCCGCCCGCTTCGGCGATCATTTCGCCGCGCGCCACGTCTTGTCTTTTTTTTACAATCGCCTTGGCTGGCGCGCCCGTATGCTGAGACAACAACACAATCACTTTGTCGGGCCACGGGATACGTATGACCTCAGCGCTTGCGGTCTCTTTACATTCGGGAGGATGAACACCATGTCGGAAAGTAGGCATACAAGTACTCATGATAAGGCTGCCTCCGCCTGTTGTTTAGACTGTGTTTTCTCTGCCTCCACCGTGCACGCCATGCCGCGCGCCTCCAATGCTTTCGCGCCGTAGGTGACGCCGCCGCCTAATTCGAGCCAGCAGATGGCGCCGCTGGGGCAGCGTTGAATGGCATCTCGTGTAGCCGCTTCGTTTTTATCGTAGTCGATGCGAGGCAAATTTTGGTTCATGGTAATGACTTCAGGCAGCGTCCGCGCGCAAAGACCGCAGCCGATGCAGGCGACCCGGCACGCTTCCTTCGCATCTTTACCGCGCATCTGCGTGGAGCATGCCACAAAAAGTTGATGTTCGACGGGATGGATGGAATACAGATGCTTGGGACATTCAACAACACAATTACCGCAGGCGGTGCATTTCTTTTCATCGACAACGGGCAAATTATTTTCGTTCATGTGGATCGCATCGAATGGACAAACGCGTATACAATCGCCATAGCCCAGACATCCGTAAGTGCAGGCTTTACCGCCGCCCGCTATAAGCGCAGCAGCGCGGCAGCTTTCTCGGCCTTCATAGTGGGCAAAACGTTTGGCGATGCCGTCACCGCCGGCACAGGCAAGGCGTGCTACCCGTTTGACCCCTTCGCCTGCCTCAACACCAAGATAGGAGGCGATGCTTTCAATGCCGTCTGCTGTGTTCACCGTGCATAAGGCGGGCTGTGCCGTACCGGTGACCAAGGCCTCTGCAAAGGCGCGGCATCCGGCAAAACCGCAGGCGCCGCAATTTGCACCGGGAAGCAGTTCTTCAACCCCATCAATACGGGGATCTTCAAAGACATAGAGTTTCCGGTTGGCAATGGCCAGCAGCCCGGAAAGTAATACGCCGAGGGCGAGCATTACCCCTCCGGCAATCAATAATCCTGTCATAAATGGAATACTCCTGTTTCGAAAGGAGGGAAAGTGAATGGATTACTACAGTGTTTGCTTGGGTTATAAGTACTATACACCTTCACCGCAACGCTAATCAAAGCTTACTTAAACACGCAGGTAAATGCATAAGTCTCATCACGAACTATAGAAGGAAACAGGTCAATAGTAATCCTTCACTCGGTAACCACAAACCACACGGCCGCCCTAGTTTTGAACTATAAAGTATTTTTGTATAATTGCCTCGTGGTTGTGTTTGCTATCACTGAAAACCTCGAAGACATTTATTCTTCAGGCGAACGAGTGAAGCCCCTTTCTCAAAATATACTTTTACTTTAACAGTTATCCTTTGTATCCTATAGGAAGTAGCCGCCGTTCCATAAATGCTATTTCCCATATAAACAATCGCAGGTTCAAGGTATTTTTATAAATTATCTTTTCGGATGGCGGGGAATATCACACGGGGATTGACACAAGGATGAGTGTCACTATGGGATGTGAGATTAGTATCCCGCTCCCATGGCGTCTACTTCACGGTCGATACGATCTTTATTCGCCCACTCGGAGCCGCGTTCGCGCCAGAAGGACAGGGCGCTTTTGGCTTGCGGTGTAGGCGCACGCATATCAACCACCGTAGGCGACACAAAGATAAGTAAGCTCGTTACTTCTGCATCTGACTTGCGGCTTCGGAAGGGAATGCCCAGCAAAGGCACTTTCCCCAAAATCGGGATGCGCCGTTCCGATTGACGGACGACACGGCTGGATAAACCACCGACAACTAAGGTTGTGCCGTCAGGTACAAAGACCGTGCCCGTCTGTGAGCGCGAGGAAAAGACAGGCAAATCGATGCCTCGTATATTATCGATACGGGCCGTATCAGAGACTTCCAATTCTGCAATATCAAGTTTGACGTAATTATTGGGCATGACCGTGGGGATCAGACTTAAATTAACGCCAATATCACGCCACGCCACTTTGAGCGTCGGAGTCACGCCCGCGTAAGTCACATCTTGATAGGGAACCTGTCCGCCAGCCTTGATGGTAGCGGAAAGACCGTTCGCCACAATGAGTTCCGGTTTGGAAATCAAATCTAACTCAACACTCTGCTCCATAGCATGGAAGAGTCCGTCAATGGTTCCTCTATCCCCATCAATGACACTGAACTCTAAGCCAACGCCGTGTTTTGTTTGCAGACCTGTTGCCGGATTTCCATCCAAATCGGGGCGCATGGGCGTATCGAAAAGTTCCGTATTGGGATAGGGCATGGTCACCGTGGCGAAACGTTCCGAAGCGTTCATGGTGCTGAGATTGATACTCTGCACGCTGCCCGATTGTTCTTCGCCTCTTACAAAGCGGTTAAAAGTCATATTGGCGCCAAGGTTGCGCAGCCCTTGTTCATTGGTTTCGCTGATCCAAACTTTTACCTGTACTTGGCGCACATCGGCGGGTCCGGTTGGGGCGGGCGGTGCTTCTTCAGCGGGCGGCGGCGCTTCTTCAGCCGGTGCTGCAGCTTCTTCAGCCAAAGAGCGCAAGGGCAGAAAAGCTAAGAATAGCACGGTGAAAATCAACATAAGCCGGGCGAGACGTTCATATAGGTTCATTAGTCACGTCCTCCCAAAATATTTTCCACACTGTCACCACGACCCCCTAGTGAATCAAGAATAGTATCCACAAAACGCCCGCTCCGTTTGGGCCGGATGATGTCTTCGTCTTCTTCCACTTCTTCATCATCCTCATGGTAGAGATCATGGGCTTGGGTGATTGTATAGGCTTTACGCCACAGATCGGCTTTCACCATAAACACCAATTCGCGGCGTGATTCTCGTTGGTTACGATTTCCCAAGGCTGAGGAGAGCGGCACTTTGGGGGTTTCCGTAAAAGGGGATAGTTGTTCCACGACGTTATTGACGATGTTTTCACTTTGTGTCAGCCAAGGCAGCGTCGACACATTCTTATTTTTGGTGTTGCGATACAAGCCGCCCAACAACAACACCTGATCCTGACGCACCCACACGGTCGTATCAATACTGCGAGAAATAAACTCAGGCACGGTAATTGCATTGGAAGATTGGGTAAAGAGCGTTCCCGTCGGTGTTCGATCATCCAAGGCGACCGTAATACGTTCGCCTTCCTCGTTAATTTCCGCAATCAACTGCAATTGGATAAACACATCATCTTGCGTTGCCGGATCGCCATCATCATCCACGACCTGCAGCGCGTTCACAGTCAAGGTAACACCGGTTGCGCGGAATGCAGTGGTCTGTGTCGTGGTCGCCCCTACGACGACCGTGTTTTCATAGGACACATCCTGCGTGGTTTTAATGACCGTTGGAGTCTCTACCCCCACAGGCACCATTACTTTGGGCTGGGAAAGAATGAAGGCGCGGTTTTGATCGACCAGTGCCTGCAGCACCACTTCAAAATCACCATAATAGCCGCTCAAGCGATCGAGAAAAACGGTGACCCCGCCGGTCGAGAGATTCGGAAAGGCGGTGGAAGCCGCCGTAATAATCCCTTTGCCGGTGGATACAATACCGTAGGGACGCGGCTCAACACGATGCCGAAAATAAGAGCTTAATCCGAATTCTTTACCAGCGGAGGTCTGGAATTCAATAATCTTGACGGCAACGTTGACTTGTTGTTCTTGGGCGACAGCCCCGACAACGCAAGCCAGCAACACCGGCACTATGTACCACGCTGTTTTCATGTTAAACCCAAGTTATTTTGCTTAGCGTTGAAAACTTCCCACACACTCATGGCGGGAAATATTATAAATATTATCAAAGGAACTAAATTGTGCACTAAAAGCGCGGACTTCACCGGGGCGCAAGGATCCCAGCACAACGGTCTTTGTATCGAAGACCATTTGTCCCAAACCATAAATGGTAACAACAACGCGCACGTCATTCAAAGGACGGGTACCTTGGTTGACCGCCTGACCGGTCACATTATAATAACGCTCCGACGCGGTGGCGGGCCATGTCTCAAATCGTCCGCTGCGGAAAGAGGAGACATTATAAATCTTCAACGGTTCCGCTTCCCGATATTGGCGCTCCACCTCTTCGGGAGTCAACACCACCAACTGACCCGTTTCATCCCGCTGTATCCGCTGCCGTACCACGACATCTGATTCTAATTTCGGCCAACGCCGCAAGAGTTCGGTATAGACGGCTCCGGCTTCTTGGTAGCTGCCAAGGGACCATAATAATTCTGCCAGCTCCAAGCGCGGTACCATATTATCCGGTTCCTCCGCTATGGCAGCTTCCAAGGCGGCTATCTGTGCTTCTTGTTCGGTCGGCGTCGCCTGTGCCGCTGTATCGGTCATTTTCCCGATCAGCGCCTGACTGCTTTCCACATAGTCACCTTGCGGCGCAAGATCCAAATATTCTTGAATACAGCGGAGGGCATCAGAATAAGCGCCCAGATTAAAATACGCATCGCCGAGATGGTAGCGGGCTTCCACGCCTGCACTCGACCCCGGGTACTTGCTGATAATCTGCGTGAGCCGGGGAATGGCGGTGGAATACTCACCTGCTTTCATCATACGCTTAGCCGCGCTCAGTTCACGGGAGGCACCGGCGGGAGAAGTCATATAAGACGCATCGCTGCTCAACGAAAGGGTATCGGCACGGGCGGGCAATGGGATCAGTCCCAACATAAAGCCAAAGAGCAGCGCGACAAAGCAACGCCTTATCCTAAAAAAATACGCCCTCTGCATTGCAGGGAAAAGAGAACATCGTGCTGTCATGCGAAAAGAGTTTCCTAATGGGATAATTTGGTTAGAACCAAGTCGGTAATATCATCCGTAGCAATGGACGGTTCCAAACCCTCCAGGTACCCTTTCCAGACAATAAGATCATAGTCTGTTTCACCGCCAACTTCGCCAATCGCTTTCACAGCCATTTCATTGGCCTTGTTGATGTGAATCCAATACTTGGCCGAGTCTTTTTCGGCTTTTTGGGCAACCTTATATTCTTCCGTAGCTGAAACCAAGACAAAATAATCAACTGACCCGGGTTTCTCAAATTTATTAGCACTGCCCCAAAAAATCTTTTGCTCGTCCACTGCTTCCGGAGGCACTGACATAGATTCTGCCACAGCGGAGGCAGCAAACGCAACCAATAGCACGATTTGCACCAGCAAGCCACGGGAAAAAACCAGGCTATACCGTGTTTGTAACATCATTACTCCCCGATTCGGTCGACACTATCCCCGGCTGTTTTCGGTTGCCCGTAACAGCCAAGCTTACAGACACCCCCTAAAGCTCGTATCGACCGCATCAAATTATCCTTAAAAAAACTGCCGATCATCGGCACTCCTATAGTATACCAACAAGGAGGCTCTTTGTTTCTACCTGCGAAAATCTGTATTTTCGCTACACTATATTATAAGTAGTATACGTTAAGAAGGCATAAAGTTTCAGGAAAAAGTGCCCGCTGCCATCGCTCTATTTTTCCGATCCCTAGCCGTTTCGCGTCGCTTCAGTATTCACACCGTTAAATCCCTTTATTACATATGGTTATAACATATACCCATAAGTCATCATCCGCAACGATAAGTTTTCCGCAATATTATTTTTAGAGATCGACACGCATTCTCTGCTTTTTACCTCGGAAAAGTCTCTTCAAGACAAGAGAAAATAGGGCGTGGGCAGTCCTAAACTTTTTTCACATCGAAAGGAAGGGCGAATGGACGTGTCAAAAAGCTGCGTATTCCCAAAACCACCAAAAGGAATAAACCCAAAAGAGAAAAGATCACACCGATATAAAAAGCTAAGGGGATGTAATAAAAACTGACTTCATGTTTGCCCGCCGATAAAGCAATGCCGCGAAACAATCCGTTGACCCGCAAGACCGGCACTGATTTCCCGTCCACGTAGGCGCGCCATCCTCGAGCGTAGGAATCACTCAACACCAAAATACCCGATTCCCGCGTTTCCACGGTCATAGATACCTTTTCCGGCTGATCCGCCACCAAGCGCAGTTCGGGACGGGATGCAGATCCTGTCGCGGCTCCGTCGGCGAGGGGCATCCGCTCCGGAAGCACTTGCACAAGATGGCTGAGCGCTGTATCAGCGGGTACGATAACACATTTTTGCCGGCTGTTGAATTCCGGCGCGCCCATGACCTCAAGCGCAGCGTTGCCGTCCAACGCAAGTTGCCACGACTGCGCCCAACTGATACGGGGCAATACATCTTCATTCGCAAAGACATGAATATCGCCGTAGACTCCTCGGGGCCGGAGCCTGGTGATGGGCAGCGCTTTTTGGATGGAGTCCCGCTCTCCGATTACGGCAACAGATCGAACAGCCATGACATTTAACAATCCGGCAAGGGAAGCTTTTGTTGCGGACAAGTCGCTGCTGTCCAGAACGGCTTGCCAGAGTTGCTGCTCTTTTGTCAGCGGCAAGCCCAGCGCATTGATCATGGACAAGTGTGCGAGCATACCCATATTGGGATGCAAGCGTGGAGAGCCGCTGAGGGGAAAAACCATACACCGATCGTCCAAGGTTGTTTCATGAAGACGGTTTGCAAGGGCGTCGTCCAATGCGCGCGCTGTGGACGGCACAAAAAAAGGATGAATCTGATAATGAACCATGGTCGTGTTGAGATCGACAAACTGGAAACACAACAAGAGCATGCCGCTCAAGGCGGCCGCCCAATTGCGCCTAAAGAGGGCGAAGAAGAGTACCGCGCCCGGTACAGGCAAGATACGACCCCGCATGTGTGCCGGTGCCAATATAAAAAGAATGCCGATCAATAAGAGCACTAACAGAAGGGGCGCCCATAATCGCGGGGTGAAATCGCGTCGCCGCGGCATGAACAGACGATCCGCCCCCAGCGCGGTCAACACACAACCGGCAAAAGCGGCGGGATACGCCAATGCGGAGACGAATCCCGGGGCGGGCCGGTCTGCCGTACCCCAAATAAAGATTAGCAGCCAGACACCGACAGGGATACCGAAGAAGAAAAACCGTTCCCATCGCTGCACCCCATGAAAAAAGGCGATCGGCGCCAAGAGCAGTGCGCCCATGCCAAAATAAGCAATGGGCACGCCTCGTTCACTGTGGGCTTCCAACAATTGCGCCAAAAAACCTTTCACGTTAAAAGGGATCTCGGAAGCCAGATCGAAACGGGTCAAAAAATGAAGGGGTTCTGCTAAATCTCTGATCCACACGAAGGTGGGCACCCATTGCACAGCGGTCAAGAGAAGCCCTAAAAAGGCCATGATAAATAAACCGCGCAGACGTGCCCAGAGATAACGCTTGGGCTTTGAGTCGGTCTCTTCCGTGTCGGGATGACCAAAGAGCAACGCCGTTAGCCCTAAACCGTAGGCAAGACTCAGCGCTGTCACATTGATTAAAAAAGATCCGGACAATCCGATAAAGGCGCTGATAAGACTTCCCCACCAAATAAGAGCGGGCCGTGGTTGATGCAACGTATACTCTCGGATCAACAAACACAAAAGAGGCAGCCAAACCAAGGCGGGTACATAGGCAGAATGGGACATGACCGAGGTAGTCGCGCCGCAGCACATATAGGTTACGCCGCCCAATGCTGCCGAAACATAGCGGAGTCCCATGGACCGCAAATAGAGCGTAAAGAAAAAACCCATCAAGGACAGGGCAATAAAGGCATGCAGTACCATGGCACGGGAAGACTCGAAAAACAAAAAGAGCAAGTTTAAAGGTTGTGCCAGTGCATTACGAGGATCGGCGAAAAATGGGATACCGCAGAGCTGCTCATTATTCCATAAAGGCAAATCCCCCTTCGCAAGCCGCTCATAGCCATAACTCAGGCGGGGATAAACTTCACGAACGAGTCGTTGATTTTCGCCGGACAGGGTGGTACTCGTGCTGTCGCGGGATTCGACGTTAATCCAGAATACCGGGCTGCACAAAATAAAAAGGAGCGCCGCAAAAAAAAGCGGTACCGGCGAAAAACGTTGATGCGGCGTCTGAAGAAAAGATTTCACAGCGGTACTTATTTTCCCCGTCGAAGCTTCGTACGAGACAAAGTCCGACCCGATACTATTTTGGAGTCGCTGCCGCGGCTAAAGTCTGCTTCCATCCCGGATAGAGACGGGCGACAGTAACGATTGCTGTAAATCCTATCACGGAGTGGCGAATCTAGTCCACTTCACATGAAACTTATAGATAAAAAACGAGCGGAACCATGGTAGGGGAAGGGGAGGGGAGGAAGTGGGGGAGGGGATACCTGCCATGGTTCCGCATTTACCTGATTCAGAGTTCTTCCGACTCAGGACCTCTCAAACCTGCACATAATGTACAGGGCGAGTCAAAAGGCCAACTTAAAAACTCTAAATGGGGAGGATTCAATTGTGTGTTCTATTGTGTGTTCTATTGTAAATAACAACTGCCGGGGAGAAAACATTCCGTCAGGTTATTTTTTTTTTCAACTTTCACCTATAAAACGTGTTTGTTACCGTTTCTGGTTGACAAGTCATAAATTCAACTTTTTTTGCCGCCATCTATTCCCAACCCAACTGTACCATATTTTTATGGAAAAAGGGGGCAGGATAAAAAGATTGCCGACACCTCTAGGGGCTGAAAGTCTAAGGAGATTCAATTGTTTCGTATCATCAAAGTCTAGCTATTTTACAATCGACCAGGACTTTTGTCACAAGTATTTTGTAAATAGTCTTCGACGTGGCATTCCTCAACCAGCCGCAACGAAGTTAATCGCTTTTTTTGATCGATTGTTACAAAATCCTGTACACTCAATTTTAATGTTGATAGAGCCCTTTGGTTCTTCCTTTATGAATCGAAAGCGCATGTTACCCTTGTAAAAACACCATTATTTTGAATGGACAGACGCTGCTTGAAGATCGTACCTCGATCTTTTAGGAATTGGGTCTGTTAAAAAAGGAACGATTATGATGAAATCTAAAGGAACGCGCCCACCCCTCCAATCGCAGCTGTTTTGGGGGATCTGTTTAGTGGTGGCCATGCTGAGCGCCACGATCTCCGCCGTCGCTGAAGTGCCCGCAGTGGCGGCTGTTATGGATGACTTGACCGTGAAATTATCGGTTGGTCGGGACATGAAAGCCATGGCCGCACTGACTAATGAAACCATTCTGGACACCATGACCGATGAACAGCGCCAATTGCTCGGCACCGAATACTGGACCTTTGATGTGAATGTTCCGGTCGTGGTTTCTGTCATGCGTGATACGAAACAGGAAACGCCGCCTTTCTGGCTCGAAGATCAGGGCTTTCTCAAAACCGCGCTCAGCGCCCGCAATGAAATGTACACCTATGAAGTGTGGCAAAAATCCTTCCCCGCCGGCCGTGTCGGACTGGGCGTTAATGGATTTGACCGTCATCGCCCCCACTATTTTGTGAGTGTCGGCGCGCAAACCCAAGGCGTGCAGCCGGAAGTATCCAACATCGTCCCCTTCACCCACAACCCTTTCCTATTCACCAAAGGCGCTCCTATTTATATGGATTGGCCGGATCTGGTAGTGGAAGAGGTGTCTGCGCCGCTCGAAGGTCAGGTACTGCTACCGACCATACGCGGCAGGGCGCGTGAAGCCGAACTTATCGGCGTCTTCCGTGAAACCCACCGTGCAGCGACAGCATTCCCCGATCTGCCCGTGTTGACTTGGAGTGATGATCCCCAAACGACGCAAACCATTCAATGGCGCACGTCGCTGGACGGCGACAGAGACTCTGCCCTGCAGTACCGCGTCAAGGATGATACGGAAGGCAGTTGGATCCAAGCCAAGGGTTCCTATGTTGAATTGTATGACCGCAATATCGTGAATGATTCCCGAGTCCTTTGGCACACCGCCACCTTGGAAGGACTTGAGCCCGGAACCGTCTATGCCTACGCGTTGGGAAAGGGCAATCCCGAAACGGATGCCCTCCTCGTGTCTGAATTTCGCACCGCCCCGAAAGAATCTGACGAGATTACCTTCTTATGGATGAGCGACAATCACAGCCGCCCGGAAAGTGCCGCTGTGTTATCGGCCGCTTGGGAAAAACATCCCAAAGCAGACTTCCTCGTCATCTCCGGCGATCATGTCGGCACCGGTCAGCACCGCGAAGATTGGGACATGACCTTCAGCCTCTTCTCCGCCTTTTTGAGGGAACGGCCCCTCATGTCCTGTATCGGCAATCATGACGCCATTGACGGCTTGGGTTCCGGCTTGTACCGCACCCTGCTCCGTTACCCCGACAATGGCCCCGAAGGTCTGCTTCGCGGACAAAGCTACAGCTTTACCTATGGCGATCTTTTTATGGTTTCTCTAGACGTGACTGAAGAAATTGATGTTCAGACTGCATGGTTAGAGCAAACACTCCGTGAGAATGAAGAGGCACGCTGGAAAGTTGCTGTATTTCATTTCCCGCCTTATGCTTTAGAAAGAGAGTATCCTGAAATCGAAGAATTATGGGTGCCCCTCTTCGACAAATACCACGTGGATCTTGCACTGACCGGCCATGTACATCATTATTTGCGCACCTACCCCATGAACGGTGGTAAAGTGGTCGACTCCCCGCAAGACGGTACCATTTATCTGATTTCCGTATCTATTGACGGACGCCCTGAATCAGGGTCTGCCCCCGATTATGCTGAGGTGGTCAATCGCGACGGTTTCGCCACCTGCACCGCTTTTACCGTGTCCCATTTCCATCTTATCTTTAATGTATACAAAGCAGATGGAACCGTGTACGACAGTCTGATGATGACAAAATAAGAAGGCAATAGTGCAAATAGAAGTGCACGCAACCGAGCTAAATAAAGGCTGCATGGGTATGAAATCCTTGCAGCCTTTTTTATATTCGGTCTAAGTGTCGAGAACAATCCCTCGGAAACGAACTATAGACCGCAGTAAAAGTCTTTGCAACATAGGCTGTTTTTTCCTGCATACCCGGAACGTGTATACTTTCTGACGATAATTAACGTTATGGATATACGCTTAATTATCCAAACAGTACAGGAATGTGACAATGCCTCCCAGACGAAGTTCTATTTCATCCGTATCTATTATTCAAATTATCGCCATGGTGGTGTTAGTGCTAATTGCCGTAATCGGCTTAAGTTTCATGTTTGCGCCGCGCAAACCTGCACCACCGCCTACGTCGCGCATCAGCTATGAAGCCCGGCCGAAGAAAAGCGAAGGTCAGATCATCACCGCTATGCCGGAATACACGGTTTCAGAAACGGAGCCCATGCCGGCGGTCACCGTTACAGAAGTCCCGGAAACAGCGGCAATCGAAGAAGAACCTCCGCTTGATTTGGAAATCAGCGGTGTCGTCTTAAAAGCGGCGGATCAAACTGCCATTGCGAATGCACGCATTTTCGTAGAGCGTAAACCTGATGCCAACGATAGGATCGTTCTGGCGTCAATGGATAGAGTGCAACGGCGTCGTATGGCGATGCAATTCCGAGAACGGCAAAGCGGCTCCAGCGACGAAAAAGGAACCTTCACCGTGAACGTGACCCGGGCAGGGGTCTATGAAGTGACGATTCAGGCGCCGGGCTATATTCCATTTGTGGGCGATACGGCACCGGTCGATGAAGAACAAACGAGCTATCATCTGGAAGCGCGGCTATCATCGGGGGCGAGTATCTCGGGCCGTGTCACAGAAGCGGGCAGCAGCAATGGCGCGGCCGGCGTGACGGTTCGTGTGGAATCCGTTGGCGACCCTTCCGGTGTTACGGATAGTGACGGCAATTATACGGTGGAAGGCTTGCCTACCGGCGAACTGAGCGTAGCCGTAGATTTGCGCGAGTCCGCCTATATGGCGGGACATGCCCTGCCCTTCCAGAAAGTATCCATCAAACGGGCCGATGAACGCATCAAAAACATCAACTTTGAAGTGGAAGCGGCAGGCGTTGTTTGGGGTCATGTGCTAACCATGGATAATCGACCCATTGAATCGGCTAACGTCCTTCTCAGCTCCGGAGAAAGCATGTTCTCCCAGGCGTTGAGCACCATCGCGAAAGAAGCGCGTCCCATTATGGATATGACCGATTCAGAAGGCTATTACGAACTGCTCGGCGTTCCTTTTGGACAAGAATGGCGTCTGCACGCCTCTTCAGACAAAGAAGCGCCACAGCTGAGCGATCCCTTCTTGTTGACCCCCTCTCAACGCAACGTCAAAATTGATATCTTCCTCTTTTCCGGAACCAATGTTTCCGGTCAGGTAACCACCGAAAAAAATCAAGCCGTACCGGGAGCCCAAATCATTTGCATTCCCGGCTATGGCAGTTTCTTCCGAAGCATGACTTCCGCCCAAGCCTTTAGAAATGCCACCTCCGACAAGGACGGCAACTTCCTAATCGAAGAACTTCCTGCCGGTGAATATCAAATTTTCGCGCAAAAAGAAGGCTACAAAGTGTCGCCCTTAGGCACTCCCATTTATCCCGACGGTTACAGTGACCTCCAAGGGGTCAAGGTTATATTAAGCAATATCGAAGAGGGTTCTTTCGCTGTCTATGGACAGGCGGTGGACGATCGCGGCGCCGGCGTGGACGGCGTCAATATACGCCTTGCCGGCGTGACGATGGGCGGATTTCAGGGCTTTGAACTGACAACGACCACTGCCAACAACGGTAAGTTCCGCTTTGACAGCGTCGGCTCAGGACAATACAGCATTGTGGCGGAAAAAGACGGCTATTCCCCCACCACCGTGCGCCGTGTACGCTTGAATGACGAGACCCGTATCCTCATGCGTCAGACGGCTGTGGTGCGCGGACGCGTCCTCGCCAAAGGTCGAAGCGAAGCCTTGGAAAGCTATGAAGTCGCCGCGTATCCCTTGTCGGAAAACACGGGCGCCGTCAATGTGATGGGGATGATGTCCCAAAATATCCGTTCCGAACAATTTTATGCGCCTGACGGCAGCTATGAATTAAGTATTAACGCGGGCACCTATCGGCTGGAAGCGACTGCATCCGGCTATACGCCTGCGCGCACTGAGATCAAAGTGGAGGCGGGCGAAATTCTCGACGGTATCGATCTGATCCTTTCCGATGAAGGCAGCGTCATTGCGGGAAGTGTGTACGCCAATGACGGCGGCGATATTGCGGGCACACGGGTGACACTGCTCGAAGCCTCGTCGCCTGCAGAAGCCTTGATGATGCTTGCTTCCAATGCCGTTCCCGATAACCATATTCAACGAACAGGCAGCGACGGCGTCTTTTCTTTCGACAGTCTGCCCGAAGGCGATTACGTTATCGTTGCAGAACATCCCGGCTACCCCACCTCACAAAGCGAATTGATTGTTGTTGGTGTGGGCGATCGTCAAGAAAATATACGGATACGTTTCGGTTCGGGCGGCGCTATTGAAGGCTATGTCTACAGTGAGGGGCGTGCCATGTCTGAAGCGGTCATCTTGGTCGTAGGCAATGGCGTCACCCAGAATGTCACTACAGACCAAAGCGGCTACTATTATCTTGACGGCCTTGCCTCAGGCGAATACCAAGCCATGGTCACCGACATCAGCTCCGGCGATCTGACCAGCATCTATGACGCGCGAGGCGTGCAATTGACCGTGGAAGAGGGCGTCGCAACGCGCTACGATTTCGGGACCCAAGAAGGCGGCCGCATTGAAGGGCAGTGCATCCCCGGCCCCGTCAATCTGCTCGGCGGACGGGTCGTTCTCGTACGCCCGGGCATGTCGCAAGCGCCCTTGGGCGAAACGGTGGACGTTACCCAACTGCTGGGTCAAAGCGTGGGGATCAACCCCGCCGGAAGCTTCCTCATGGAAGATGTGATGCCCGGCGAATGGCAGCTGGACATCTTTTATTTCGAGATGGGCATTGGCAACCCCTTAGAAGTGCGTTATGTGCATAGTGAATTCATTAACGTGGAGCAGGGAGAAGTGCTTCCGCTCGTGTTAAATGTTAACTACTAAAATGTTACGGGCTGACGGATTCCGTCTGCTACAACACCGGGAATAATAACCGTTGACACCAGTAATATCCCTATCTGATTTATGTGTGTCCTATCGTGATGTGCGTGCTCTGGATGGCGTCACCCTCGAATTGAAAAGTGGCGCCACAGGGCTGCTCGGTCCGAATGGCGCGGGCAAAAGTACGCTTATAAAAACCTTGCTCGGCTTTGTGCGCGCAGAAAAGGGGCGCATACGCGTCTTCGATATGGAGATGCCGGAGCAGGCGATCAATATCCGGCATCGGCTCGGCTATATGCCTGAACGCGAGATATCCAGCCCCAAGGTAAGCGCCGTTTCCTTCTTGCGATACTGCGGCCGCATCTTTGGAATGAGCCATGTGGACGCCCTCGAACGTGCCCATGAAGTGCTGAACTATGTTAAGCTGGGCGACAGCCGTTACCGCACAATGGAGAGTTATTCAACGGGCATGCTGCAGCGTGTAAAACTTGCGCAAGCCATTTTGCACGATCCAAAACTCTTGCTCTTCGATGAGCCCACCAACGGACTCGATCCCGATGGGCGCATTGAAATCTTGAACCTGATTAAAGACATCAGTAAACGACCGGGCATATCGGTGGTAGTATCCTCTCACCTGCTGCCCGATGTACAACATGTCTGCAAACATCTGATCGTGATCAACAAAGGGCGCGTGGTTCAGCAAGGTGACATTGAAAGCTTGACGGGACCGCAAGCCAACCGCTATGAGCTTCGTTTCCGCGACAATGACGCCGCGTGCGTGGCGGCATTGCAGGGGCTGGGCATGCACTGTGAGCGTATTCCCCCCGGCAATACCTGGCTCGTTCAATGCCGTGATAACGGCGATATACAACAGCTTTTCAAAACAGCGGCAGACTGTTCCTCGCAAATTCGACATTTTCAGCCTGCCCGCCATAGCCTCGAATCGGTCTTTTTGCAGGCCGTTGGAAAGGACTGATCCGTGCCGATTTATGCTAACACCTTTCGGGAATATGAAGGGCGGCCCCGCAAACATTTTCGATGGCTGGTCGTTATCGAACAGGAATTGAGGACCCTCGCGAAATTTCGTATTTTCAAACTCCTCTATCTCATTGCCTGCCTCCATGTGATTATACGCCTGCTCCAGATTGTGGGCTATGATGTGCTTGCCCAAGATCCGAATAATCCGCTGCAGCTGGTTTTCTCCAATATTGCCGCCATCGAAATTAAAGCAACAACCTTCTTCGGCTTCCTATACTTGCAGACCTCCATCATGTTCATTATTCTGCTCTACAGCGGCGCAGGCATGATCTGCAACGACGTACGCAACAACCTGATGGAAATTTATTTTTCTAAACCGCTGACTTGGGTAGATTATGCGTTGGGCAAGATTTTGACTCTCGTACTGCTCGGCTTATCCATCACCGCACTGCCGGGAATCTTTTTGGTGCTGCTCCATAATCTGTTGCTGCCGGGACTTGAAACCCTGCAGGCGAGCTGGTGGTGGCCGCTGTCCATTTTAGCCTATTCCCTCTTAATCGTAATCCCGACCGCCTTGTGTGTATTGGCGTGTTCCGCTGTGCTGCCCACACAAAACTATGCGACCATCACCATCATCATGGCGCTAGTGGCAGATTCCAGCTTTTCAGGTCTTCTCGCGACGCTGCTGCGCCAACGCAACTTTTTGGCCGTCTCTTTCCCCCTGACGCTGCGCCGTGTGGGAGAGGTGCTCTTTAATGAACACCGAAATCTTTTCACCCTGCCCTGGTATTGGTCCTTCCTTTTCGTTGTCACAGTTTGTCTGCTGGCCTTGCTTATTTTATTGCGGCGGCTGCGCCGAGAGGAGTTGGCGTGATGACCGCGTTAATTGAAGCCCATGAACTTTCAAAATGGTTCGGCGAAGTAGTCGCTGTAAACAATCTTAACCTCTCCATCAAGCCGGGGATCACCGGCTTGCTCGGACCTAATGGCGCGGGAAAAAGCACCTTTATTAAACTCGCATTGGGACTCTATGCGCCAAGCCGCGGCAGTATAAAGCTCTTTGGAGAAAAGCCGCGCAACAATATCGGTGTCATGCGCCAAGTAAGTTATTGTCCGGAAACAGACTATTTCTTTGAAAACTCGACCGGCTATGAATTCGTGTTCTGGCTGAACCGCTATTGGGGCATGAATCGTAAAAAGGCCCATGAAGCCGCCTACAATGCACTGGAAATGGCGCGCATGACCGAGCGCATGCACGATGCCATCAGCAGTTATAGTAAAGGCATGCGTCAGCGAATCAAAATTGCACAAGCCTTGGCGTCGGCACCAAAATTATTGTTTCTCGATGAACCCATGAACGGGCTCGATCCCCGGGGACGCGAAGAGATGGTCATGTTGATCCAATCCCTTGCCGATGCGGGGCTGTCCGTAATCGTGTCCAGCCATATCCTCTATGAAATAGAACGGATCACCGACAACATCGTGTTGATCTATCGGGGCAATTTATTGGCGCAAGGGCAACTGAGCGAAATCCGTAGGCTCATCGACCAATACCCCCACTCTATCCGCGTCACTACCGGCAATCCCCGTGGCTTGTCCGAACCTTTCACCGCCCTTCCGGAAGTGACGGGACTGGAATTTGAAAACGACGCCTTTACCATTCATACTCGAGAACTGAACAGCTGTTACGAACTCTTGAATCAGATGGCCTGTGAGGATGCTTCCCGCATCCAAGGCATCAGCTGTTCTGATGATAACTTACAATCTATATTTGATTATTTGACCCGATAGTGTCATGGACGTATAGGATCCTTTTATGAAGACTGACGATCATATTCCGGAACAAGGACTGCCCGGCAACGAAGCATCGGGATCATTGAACGGAAACGCTGTCCTTACCCTGCCAACGTGGTTGACATCACAGCAACAACCCCACCATGGCGGGTATTTCACCGTAATGGGCGCATCCTGCGGCCATGCCCTTCAGATTTTGTTTCGCCGCCGCCGCCTTGCGATGGCCGCCTTGATTGCCTTTCTTCCCGTGTTGATCCCCATCGCCATGTCCTATTTGGCTCTGGGCAATTATTCTGAATTGGGCGATAACGTTTTTGTCCGCCTCGCCGAAGATCTTTTTATCAATGTGTTTACGCCCTTATTAGCACTGTTCTTCGCCGGCATGTTGGTGGCGGAAGATATTGAAATGCGCACCATGATCTATATTCTGGTTCGGCCCACGGCCCGTTCCGCTTGGGTATTCGGTAGATTTATCGCCTTCATGATTGTTGCCTCCGCCATCTTGTTGTGCGCCTGCGCCTTGACCTTTGCCGCGTCCACCCTCCACGCAAATCTTGAACTGACGCGCATAACAGATCTGACACTCCTGTTCCACTATATGGGCGTCATTGTCCTTGCCTTACTCGCTTACGGTTCCCTATCCGTCTTTCTCGGAACCTTTTCGAAGCGGCCCATTGTCTATGGTGTCATCTTTTTCTACGGCTGGCAATACGCAGCGACTCTTATTCCCGGTCTGATCGACTTCTTTACTGTCAGAAAATATATTGATGCTTTGCTGCCCATCATGGCAACCCAACGAAACGTGACCGAAATACAGACAGCCTTGGGTACCTTTCAGCGCGAAGTCTTTTTAGTCAGTGCAGGCAAGGCACTGCTTATTTTGTTTATAATTACAGCAATCGCTTTGGGAAGCACCATCATAGCTGTGCAAAAACGCGAGTATGCGGCAGATCGTGCGGCAGGCGGTTAAGAAGCTCGGCTTTTCTAAGCTTGTCTTCTTCATTCCTGCTGCCGCAATAAAAGAGTTACGAATGACCACCATGGCGGGAACGGACAAATGCGCTCTATCGCCTTTCTCCGCTCCAAGAAGAAGGACTTGCCTATGAGCATCGAACTTCCTCGGTTGAAATCGTACAAGCGCATGAAAGAAATCATGACCATGTACTACATGGGCGCGAAAATGGGCGAAGGCACCGATCAAAAAATGGCGTGGATTACCAGCGGCGCTCCTGTCGAATTCCTCTATGCCGCCGACATTACGCCGCTCTACCCCGAAAACCATGCGGCTATGTGCGGCGCCACACGAATGGCGAACATCCTTTGCGGCGCAGCGGAAGATGCGGGATTTTCACAAGACCTGTGTTCCTATGCGCGCACCGATATTGGCGCGATCCTCACCGGAACAAGCCCTATAGGCGGCCTCCCAAAACCTGATTTGCTCGTCTGCTGCAACAATATTTGCGGAACCGTCACCAAATGGTATCAAGAATTGCAGCGCCATTTCAGCGTGCCTCTTCTTTACATTGACGCGCCCTATCAATATGACCTTCAAGACACGGATCATGGGCTGCGCTATATGAGAGCTCAGCTGGAAGCGTATATTGAGGGTATTGTTGCGGTAACGGGTAAGCCCTTCGATCAAGAACGCTTCTACGAGTGTGTGCGCTTATCGGAAATGGCTGCTGATCTCTGGCGTGACATTCAGGAATTGCTTGCCCATAAACCTGCGCCCATGAATTCTTTCGATACTTTTATTCATCTTGCGCCCATTGTCACCCTGCGCGGCACCCAACTGTGCATAGACTATTATGAAGAATTGAAGGCGGAGGTGGAAGATCGGGTCCGCAACAATATCGCAGCCATCCCCGGCGAACAGTTCCGGCTCGGCTGGGACAACCTCGCGATTTGGCATCATATCAATCCGCTTTCGCTAAAATTTGCCGAACAAGGAGCCGCCTTAGTGGTCTCCACTTATCCTGAAAACTTTTGTTATCGCGGTCCTTTGCAAGATCCGAATGACCAACTCCTTTCCTATGCATCTACCTATTTGGGCGGGTATATCAACCACGGATTAGATTATCGGGAAAATGACTTGGTTGCCATGGTCAAAAAATATAGTCTTGACGGTTTTGTTATGCATTCGAACCGAAGCTGCCGCGCCTATTCTTTCGGACAATATGAACTGGCACGCCGTCTCGAAGAGCGCTACGGAATTCCCACGCTCATGCTGGAAGCAGACATGAACGATTCGCGCAGCTGGTCCGACGAACAGGTGAATACGCGCATCGATGCCTTCCTCGAGACGCTCACCGTTCGCAAGCAGGATTAATACATCCTGCCTAGAGAGGTAAGCCGCCAGACTTCTGACGCAGTATCGCCCATTGACATCCCGTCCTTAACCCCAAGAAACAGTGTGGACAGGACGGTTCCTTTTACCTTTTCAGCATCACGCCGAAGAGAAATTTTATGCTATGATGTATTCAAATAGGATAGTTAAAACGCAGGTCTGCACCTCGTTATTTAATAGAGACCTTCGACCTTAAAGCGGACATAGACAGGCCTAGTTGCCGTGACCGATCAGGTGAAGATCTTGCGCGGGAGAATTCGAAAATGAATATATCCGTTCCGGAACAGTGCTCTCATTGCAAATACCTCTTTTACGATGACGAGACGGCCTTATGTCGAAAACGGCAGGTTCAAAGTTGTGTTCGAGAAAATGACATTCAGAAACTGATCATGGTTCCCGGCCAGTGCATGTTGATCAACCCCAACAACGATTGCAAAGATTTTAAAGCGCCCCTATTTTTGTGTAAGAAATTCCCGCCCAAAACTTGTTGAGTCTTTGCTTGCCCCAAGCCGGAAAGTGGCGGCCTGCCGAAGGTCTTGCGTGCCCGATCCTTGCTTTTTTGTTTCAACATCCTTTTTTTGTTTTTACGGTAGAGGAGATCGCTCATGAAACGATTGCACTTGATTTGTAATGCCCATTTGGATCCCTATTGGATGTGGGAATGGGAAGAAGGAGCAGCGGAAGCCATATCCACTTTCCGTACTGCCGCGGATTTTTGTGAAGACCATGACGGCTTCGTCTTCAATCATAACGAAGTGATTTTATACAAGTGGGTGGCCGAATATGAGCCCGCCCTTTTTGAGCGCATTCAACGGCTGGTCCGCGAGAAGAAATGGCACATCATGGGCGGCTGGTATTTGCAGCCTGATTGCAACATGCCCAGCGGAGAATCCTTTATCCGCCAGATTCTTCTGGGGAAGCGTTATTTCAAAAAACATTTTGATGTGGAGCCGACCACAGCGATCAACTTTGATCCTTTCGGCCATTCCCGAGGATTGGTCCAGATCATGGCGAAATCGGGCTACAACGCCTATATCCACAGCCGCCCCGATAACGTGGATTGTCCGCTGCCTGACACGGATTATACGTGGGTCGGCTTTGACGGCTCCGAGGTGGCGGGACACCGTACGCTGGTATGGTACGGTACGCCAGCACGGGGCATGACCGGCCCCGCCCTGGAAAAATACCTGGAAATGCACAGTGACCGTGAACTGGGACTTTTTACTTGGGGTATCGGCAATCATGGCGGCGGCCCGTCGCTGGAAGATTTACGGGATATAAAAGCCATTGCCAAGAAACATACAGACTTCCCCATCGTCCATTCCACACCGGAAGCCTATTTTGCTGAACGGCGTGAACGGAACATGGCCGCGCCGCGGGTAGAACGCGATCTCAATCCTTGGGGTATCGGCTGTTATACCTCCCAAGTGCGCCTAAAACAAAAACATCGTCTCTTAGAAAATGAGTTGTACGCTGTGGAAAAAATGTGTTCCAATGGCGCGCTATCCCGGTTGCTGGATTATCCCGCGGCATCATTGCAAGAAGCCTTGGAAGATTTACTGGTTGCCGAATTTCACGATATCCTGCCCGGCTCGTCCATTCAAGCGGTGGAAGACGCCGGTCTGCGGCTTCTGGATCATGGTCTGGAAATATTGTCGCGCTTGAAGGCACGTGCCTTTTTCGCCTTTGCCACAGGGCAGCCCAAAGCGGAGGATGGCGTTATTCCGGTCTTTGTATATAACCCCCATCCTTACCCCGTCGCCGCGACAGTCGTCTGTGAATTCAATCTACCCGACCGCCACGAAGGCGGTGTCTTTTTTGATTTTGACGCGGTTATGAACGGCAATGCCATCCCCTGTCAAGCTGAAAAGGAAGTGAGCAACATTCCTTTGGAATGGCGTAAACGCTGTGTGTTCCAAGCAACCCTTGCGCCTTCGCAATTGAATCGTGTCGACTGCACGCCCCGCGCGCTGCCGGGAAAACCCAAGCCGCAACCTGCGATGGAAGGCAATGCCCTTCACTTCGATAATGGCTGTCTCGATCTGTTGATCAACTGTGAAACAGGGCTGGTGGATCGTTTCCGTGTCGACGGCAAAGAAATCCTCCGTCCAGGCGCTTTCTCACCTATCGTTATCCAAGATGATGAAGATCCTTGGGGCATGTGTGCCAAGACCTATCGCAACGAGGCAGGTCGATTTACCTTGATGTCGGCCGAAGCAGGAACGCGCTTTTCAGGTTTGAATCTTGCCGAGCCGCTGCCCTCTGTCCGTGTTGTTGAAGATGGCCCCGTCCGCGCCGTAGTGGAATGTCTCATGGCTTTCAATCATTCCTTTTTAGTGCTCACGTATAAAATCCCCAAGCAAGGGTCAGAATTGGAAGTGCATGTGCGCGTCCATTGGAATGAAAAAGACCGTATGCTGAAGCTGGCAATGCCGACCTGCTTCTCCGACGCGGTCTATTGGGGCCAGGTCGCCTGCGGCAGAGACCAACTTCCCGGTCATGAACGGGAGGTAGTCGCTCAAAAATGGACTGCCGCCCTTTCCCCATCGCAACAGCTGGCCTTCACCTGCATCAATGAAGGGACCTACGGTTCAGATTTTCCCGATGGCGAAGTGCGGATGACGCTGCTCCGCTCCCCTTCCTATTCTGCCCATCCCGTTGAAGATCGAACGGTACTGCCTCAAGACCGCTACACGCCGCGCTGCGACCAGGGAGAACGACAATTCCGCTTTTGGTTTAATGCAGGCGCGGCGAAGGAGCGGCTGGAAAAAGTAGATCGAGAAGCCCTTGCCCACAACGAAGAACCCATGGCCTTATCCTTCTATCCTGCCGGCACCGGTGTGAAGCCCCCTGCTGGCGTGCTGCTCTCCGATCCGGTTATTCTATTGATGGCTTTTAAGAAGGCGGAAGATGGAGATGGTTACCTTATACGTCTCTTTGAACCCACAGGCACGGCGCGCTCCACAACCCTATCCATCCCTGCCCTGGACTTAGAAGAAACTATCGCCTTGAAAGCCTTTGAAATAAAAACGCTTCACTTTTCCGCTGATACGAAAAGCGTTGAGGAAAGGGATTTGCTGGAACGCCCCCTAGCCTAAGGAAAGGAAGCCGACAGGGGCATTGTGCCACGGGCTACATTTCCGATTCGATCTGATAGATGCGCTGCTGCGCGTTTTGCGCTGTTGTTGAGGCGGGATTAATAGCGATAACTTGGTTGTAAACGCCGATCGCCTCGCCATAATTACCTGATTGATAATAGGCGTTGCCGAGACGTGTCAGCGTGTTCACATCATTAGCCCGCAGACTGACGGCGGTCTCATAATACTGCTGTGCCGAGACATAATCCCCGACGCGGCTGTAGATATCACCCATTTGCCTATAAGGCATGGGATTGTTCGGCATGATATCGGTCAAGGCAGCATACTGATTCAACGCGGCGTTAAAGTCGCCGCTGCGCCGATTATATTCCGCCCAAGCCTGCTGCGCATCCACGGAATCAGGCGTGGCTTCAAGCCATTGCGACAACACCCGTCCTTCACCGTCAATATCATTGAGTTTTCGATAGATGCCCGCAGTCATGGGATAGTGGTTCGAATCTTTATTCATGCGCGCCTCATATTCACCCATATAATAACGGGCATAATCTTCTTCCCCCATGCGCGCATACAAATTGGCAAGTTTGTAATAGGGCGTTGCCGTAGTGGGATTATGTTCAAGCCATTGCTCGTAGGTATCGATTTCCTGATCAATGACGCCCGATTTATGTTGGAGGTAGGCGAGTTGGTTCCAAGCGCTTTGGTTGCTTTTATCTGTGTCCAAGACCTCCTGTAAAAGCATTTCCGCATCCTCGTATTGCCCCACGCGGATAAGATTTTGCGCTTCTGAAACCATCACTTTCAGTTGTGCCGCGTCAATAACCGTATCATCCCGGTCCCTTTTATCGGAAGCCTTGCTCTGCTCCTTTTTCGGAGTGCGCCTGTTGGATCGCGTGGTATCGGCGGCGGCAGTCTCCATATTATGGTATCCGATGCCCCCTTCTTCTTCCTCCAAGGCAGCGGCACTGCTTCGATGACCGCCTGTCTCTTGGCCCGTTGATTTCTTTTTCGCTGCATCGGCTTTTTTAGCAGGCGCACCCGAATCCTCGGAAGTTTTTTCTCTCTTATCTGTACGGAGCGCATCCGCTGTTGCTTCAGAAGTCTCTTCCCCGGTCTCGTGGGCAATCGGCTCAGGGAATACCCACCACCGCCCCGACGAAGAAGGCTCCAAAGCTTTACGCGTAACTTCCGGGCCCGCAACTATTTTGAGCCGCTGAAGCTGAAAACTTTGACGTAATCCAAATATAAGGGCACAGAAGACCAAGACCCCCAGTACAAGATTCACTTTGGTGGGCGTAAAAAATCTGTTTTGATATCGGGTGTTGCGCATATTTTTTTCATGAAACATTTTAACGATTGCGTTTGTTAAGAAGATTGTACGTCTCTAATGAAAATTCCTAAACACAATGGTGCATATAGCCATGCTTTTGCCGCCCCTGTCGTCAAACGTATAACGAGCCTGCGGTATGGCATCAGCAATCCACTTAGTATAACATATTTTTTCGTGCACAGAATTCCGGATATTACTGTATTTTTCGGTTTCTTTACCGGCTATGGATCGGCTTTTGTCCGGATACTTTATTTGTGATTGATGCGAATTTATAAGCGAACTTGTTCGTTTCTACCGGTTTCCTCTATAATAGTGTACGAAATAATAGCAGTGTAGGGGATTTATAGAACAAGTACTGCCTATTCGTTGTATATTTACGGAACTGTGAATGCTGCATGGCAGAAAGCTCACTACTGTGCGCCTCAATCGCAGCCTGTGCGTTCTGCGTCAAGTTTCCCATAAACAAGGTTATGGATCGTCCATAACTTTTTTATATATCGATAGAAAGGGATTGCTATGCCTTTAAGCTGGATGTTATCTTCACCCGAAATTGAAGCTCCGCTGGATCCGAATTTCAAACCGCCGGTTCTCGCCAATCGTAATTATCGCGAGGCGCTCCATGCTTTTGGAGGCGGCGTACCGATTGTGTTGGGTCTCGAACAAGGAGACGGAACCGTATCACGCTATGAAACACGCATCTTTGCAGATGATCACGCACGGGCCTCCTCCAACAACTTCTATGTTGAACGTATTTTGAAGTTCTTGTTGTGGCAGCGCGGCGCGTGCCGTGTTTATGTGGGCGGCTCTAAACGGGTGGGCGCTTACTTACAGCAATGTTACAGTCCCAAAGGCGACCGTGCATTCGACGCTAATTTCATGGGTGAGCTGGTCTATGAAAAGCCCTTTTCCGTGATCCTCTGTGACCTCGAAGACGTACCGGCAGCCAATGAGAATCCGCAAGCCCTCGGCCGCCATTTAGAAGGCTGCCGTGTGGGATTCGATCTGGGCGGTTCCGACCGCAAAGTCAGCGCGGTCATTGACGGTGAAGCCGTATATAGTGAAGAGGTCGTTTGGGAGCCTGCCAAAAACACCAATCCCGACTATCACTACAACGAAGTGATGACTGCCATTAAAACGGCGGCTTCGAAAATGCCTCGTGTTGATGCAATCGGCGGCAGCGCCGCAGGCGTGTACGTGAACAACCGCGCCATGGTCGCTTCGCTCTTTCGCGGCGTGCCCAAAGAGGATTTCCATCGGGTAAAAGATATGTTCCTGCGCATCGGCAAAGAGATGGGCGTTCCCCTCGTCATTGTGAATGACGGGGAAGTGACCGCTCTCGCAGGCTCCATGTCCCTCGAAGATAACGGTGTGCTCGGCATTGCCATGGGCACCAGTGAAGCTGGCGGCTACGTCAATCTTGACGGCAACATTACAGGATGGCTCGACGAATTGGCTTTCTGTCCCGTTGACTACAACAGTGCTGCGCCCGTGGAAGATTGGTCCGGCGACATCGGCGTCGGCGCCACCTATTTCTCCCAACAATGTGTTTTCCGTCTTGCGCCGAAAGTGGGCTTTACGCTGCCTACCGATATTATTCTTGCCGAAAAACTCAAAATCGTCCAGGAAAAACTGGAAGCCGGCGATGAAGGCGCCCGTAAAATTTGGGAAACCATGGGCGTTTATCTGGGCTATACCCTCGCCCATTATGCAGATTTTTATACGATCAAACATGCCTTGATTCTGGGACGGGTTACCTCAGGCATAGGCGGTGAGCTGATGCTGAACGGTGCGAATCACGTTTTATCGAAGGCATTTCCTGAGTTGGCAGAGACCATGCACGTCCAGCTTCCCGATGAAAAGAGCCGTCGTGTCGGCCAATCTATCGCAGCGGCGAGTTTGCCTGTCATTCCTGCCTAAGCTTTTGTGATGTAGTACTGTGCGCCTTCGGGAGCCCAACATGTAAAAAAAAGGATCTATCGGTGTGTACGCCTGCCTCACGCGTGTACCTTTCTCTCGGCGCTAATCTGGGAAACCGTGTCACTTTTTTAAATCGGGCCATGGAAGCCTTGGACGCCTTGGATGAAGTAACGGTCCTGCGCCGCTCGCCCATTTATGAAAGTGAGCCGTGGGGCTTGACAGAGCAACCGAAATTCCTTAATATGGTAGTGGAGATCGAAACGTCTTTTGACCCCTTCGAACTCCTAGAGACAGTTAAACTGCTGGAACAACGTCTTGGACGCCAATCTGCGCCGCGCTGGGGCCCCCGTTGTATTGATATCGATCTGATCCTTTGGGGCGATACGATGCTGCATACACCGGGCTTGGCGATTCCACATGAACGGTTTCGAGAGCGCGCCTTTGTGCTCACGCCCCTTGCCGATCTGGTGCCCGAGGCTGTTGATCCGGAGACAGGAACGACCATAGCCGTGCTGGCAAGTCGCTTGGGCAGTGCCGGGGTGGCCCGTTACACGGAATATGTACAGTCTTGAACCGCTCCGCTTGGAGCCCAACAGGGACCGGGACGGATTCGTCACGGTTCGAGAAGGTAAAATGCCATGGCGAAAACGATTCTCTCTTTCCGTGAGCAAAAAGAACGGGGCGAAAAGATCAGTGTTTTAACCGCTTACGATTATCCGATGGCGATGCTCATGGATGAAGTGGGTGTGGACGGAATACTGGTCGGTGATTCCCTCGGCAATGCGGTCATGGGTATGGAAAATACTCTTGGCGTCACCATGGAGATCATGCTCCATCACCTTAAAATGGTGCGCGCTGCCGTGAAGGAAGCGCTGGTCATCGGCGACATGCCCTTCCTATCCTATCAGATCAGCTTGGAAGAGGCCGTGCGCAATGCGGGGCGTCTCGTCGCCGAAGGCGGCGCCCATGCCGTGAAGCTGGAAGGTTCTGCACGCATGTTCGGCAACGTGATCCATGGGATCATTCGTGCGGGTATCCCGGTCATGGGGCACATCGGACTGACCCCTCAATCCGTCCTTCAGATGGGCGGCTATAAAGTGCAGGGTCGTGGTGAACAGCAAGCGCGTCGGCTGCGCAATGAAGCGCTGGAACTCCAAGGCGCCGGTTGCTTCGCCATCGTTTTGGAATGTATCCCCTCAGAATTAGCCACACAAATTTCCGAAAGCCTCGCCATCCCGACCATCGGTATCGGCGCCGGAGCAGGCTGTGACGGACAGGTACTCGTATCCCATGACATCTTGGGTTGGGGCAAGACACGCTTTGCAAAAACCTTTGCCGACATGCGTACCGTCATGCGAAGTGCTTTCGCTTCCTATATACGTGAAGTCAAAGAGGGCAGTTTCCCCGCTGAGGAGCACGGCTACAAATGATGCAATGGCGCGATCCAAGAGCTATGCGCGCGTGGTCAGAAACGCAGCGCTGTGCAGGGCGAAGTATCGGATTTGTGCCGACCATGGGCGCACTGCACGCGGGACACCTCAGTTTGGTCGAGGCAGCAGCCGCGCAAAATGATTGTGCTGTGGCGAGTATTTTTGTGAATCCGACCCAATTCGCGCCTCATGAAGATTTTGACGCCTATCCCCGAAGCTTGGAAGATGACCTGCGACAATTGGAAACATACGGCGTACAAGCGGTATACTTGCCCACTGCCGCTGTGATGTATCCTGAAGACTACGCCACCTTTGTGGAAGTCAATCAAGTAAGCGAGGGTTTATGCGGCGCGAGCCGACCCCATTTTTTTCGAGGCGTGGCAACAGTGGTAACCAAACTATTCAACGCTGTGCAACCCCATCGTGCCTATTTCGGGCAGAAAGATGCCCAGCAATGCGCTGTTATAAAACGGATGGTTCGCGATTTGGATATGGGTATCGAAATTAAGGAAATGCCCATTGTCCGTGAAGCGGACGGCCTCGCCATGAGCTCGCGCAACGCTTATCTAAGCGCAGCAGACCGCAGCAATGCATTATGTTTGTCTCGTGCGCTCTTTGATGCGGAAGAACGGTTGCGCCGAGGCGAGCGCAGCGTGGAAGTGCTCATTGACGCCGTTAAAGCGGCCATGGCACCGGTGAATATGGAATATGTGATGTTGGTGGATGCCGATACAATGGGCCCGGTAGAACAAATAGCGCGCCCCATTCTCCTCGCCGTGGCGGCACAATTACCGACAGCGCGATTAATCGATAATATTAAATTTGATCCGACAGAAACCGCTGTTTGAAAGGATAGATGTCCGGTTCTGTTTGGAGCCGTAAAAGGAGTATAAGGTCAAATGCTGTTAACCATGATGAAAAGTAAAGTACACCGCGCCACGGTGACCGAGGCAAACCTGAACTATCAGGGAAGCCTGACCTTGGACGAAGACCTTATGGATGCGGCACAAATGCATGAATATGAACAGATTCATGTACTGAATATCAATACGGGCGATCGTTTTGTTACCTATATTATTAAAGGGGAACGAGGCAGCGGAACGGTATGTCTCAATGGTGCCGCAGCACGCTTGGGTCAAGCAGGCGACTTGATTATTGCCATCACCTACGGGCAGATAGACGCCGCCGAAGCAGCACAGCATAAGCCTGTCATGGTTCATGTTGACCACAACAATCACATTACAAGCATTGACTGATAAAGCCATACGCCCTTTGCGGAAGCCTAGCCGCGTTGGCGCAAAAGAGCTGCGCCCCCGCTAATCCCAAGCGCGCGCTTTAACCCACCTGTCCCCTATCAACACCCTGCCTCTTCGCTCATGCCAAGGCCGAACAATAAAGGTTTACCATGTTCCGATTCGTTATCCCTGTCATGCTCCTATGCTTTGTTTCGATGCTTTCTCTTCAAGCGGCGGAAGAAGCAGAATACTCTTTCGATATTTGGGATTGGACAGAACCGGCGCTGGAGCCCCTTCTCTTTAATACGTGGGTGAAAGAACTTGCAGACTTGGGTTTTACCCGTGTGGAACTGAGTGTGCCCTGGTATCTGCTGGAAACGGAGCCCGGCCGTTATGATCTAAGGTGGCTTGAAGAACGGATCCACTCTTGTGAAAAGCTTGGGCTCGGTATGCGGCTGCGCATCAACAGCTATTATCCGAAGATGATCCCCGATTGGTACGAGGGCGATCGGTGGATGGATGTGGATGGAAAAGAAATTGAGTATGCCATCCCCTCCCTCATGGACGCGCGTTTTTGGGAACACTACGCGCCCTTATGCACAGAAATCGCAAAATGCTGCCGCAATCGCAATGTCTTATACAACGCTTTCATCGGCATTCATGGGGAATTGAAATATGGGCACTGGTGGCATTATGACCCCGCCACACTGAAGGCGTGGCGCGAGGTGATCGCAGCGCCCCGACCGGCATGGCTGGCAGAGGCAGCAGGTGATCACCCCTTACCCGATTATCCGCCCGAACCGGAACCCACGGCCGGGCTGCCCGATACGAGCCCTGTCACAATGGCGGTTATCGCCTTTCGCGAATATTGTTGGCACACAGCACTGCAGCGCTTTGAGGAAGCACTGAAAGCCGGCGATCCCGACGCGCGCATTTCCGCTCCCCTCGGCGAAAGCTACCGCCGTGAAAGCGCAGCCATGGCGAACTTAGATTATTTTGGCTTAACCCGCGGCGCAGCACAAGTGGTTCATTCCTACGATTTCTTTTGGCACGCACAAGATCCCGCCTGGGTCGCAGCGGCAAGCGTGGCGGCCTTTCAACGAATCACCGGGCTGCCCGTAGTCTTCGAGTTTGACGGAGCCGCCACACTCGAGACGCTCGGCTATACACTGTCCCAACTGCTTGCCATAGGACAGTCCGCAGCACAAGCAGGCGCAGGACTCAAGATTGCCAACCGCTCGTATTTGTCGGCGTCGCCCTCAGCACAACCTGAGCTTCGCGAATTGCTGCAGCTCTGGCGTGAACAGTGGCGTCCTCCTCTAATCTCCGAACGCAAGGAAACCGTTCTTCTCTTTTTTTCAAAATGGGCGAACTACCTCTACCGTGAAGATACGGAATGGCTTCATGATGCTCAGTTCGGCGTCTATAAATTACTCGTTGACGCCAAGATCCCTGTGCGGATTATTAATGAAGACAATCTTGATGAAGATCTCAGCGGATACCGAGCCTTCTACATGGCGTTCTCGCCGCGCAACCTGTTGCCCTCTTCGGCGCGCAAAAAAATTGACACACTGCCCCTCTTGATCATTGAGGATTTCCCCGAAGCGCCGGCGTTGAAAAACAACAGGGCAACTGGCCTTGCCTCCGGCATCGCCCAACCAACCGTATTTGTGGAAGACTGCCCGGTAGGCGCAGAAGATCTGTCCCATCTCGGCGCGGGCTATGACTATGCCTTAACACTTGGTGAGCGGCGCTTTTTCGCACACCGCCGGAACCATGTCGTGTGCGGATATCCCGTGGGTTCCCTCTATTTAAAAGGCCCTGATCCCATGGTGCATCAAGGTCTGATTTTATGGGCGCTGCAACAAGGCAGCTGAAACCTTTTTCTGAATCCGACAAAAAAGTTTCGATTAATACCCTTCAATTTTCTTTTCGTCAAAGTCGCCAAACCAATCCTTAAGTTTCTCTTTTGCTTGCTCCCTCACCTCATCATCAATATAGGCTGCAACAGTAGCAAGAGCGGCCGCCATAACGCTGAGATCGTCTACATATCCAACTCCCGGTAAAATATCAGGGATAAGATCTATGGGAAAAATAAAGTAACCTAATGCCCCTATTATTGCAGTCTTTGCCCATGGAGGCGTTGAAGGTTTTTTCAGGGTGTAGTATAAAAGCAAAGCGACATAAATCACCTTAATCCCCGCTGATTTAGCGTAGCGTATTATTTTATTAAAAAAAGATTCCTCTGAATAATGCTTTTCGTATTTCTGATTCATGGGACATCTCCTTCTGTTCCCTCGTATCAAGTGTATTTTAGAGATTGCAGATTCACACTTAAAGTGCTCCCTCTTTCACAAAACAATAGTACTGCAAATTTTCGATACTAATCCTCTATAATGATAGGGTAGCGTTTCTCCATTATATACCCCATGTTTTCATAGCTCAAAAGGAATACAGCCCTGTTTACCCGAAATAAAACTAAAATTGTATGTACCATCGGTCCCGCTTCCGAATCGTCCCATAGTATGGCAGGACTTTTACGTGCAGGCATGAATGTTGCCCGGCTGAACTTTTCACACGGTGCTTTTGAATGGCACGAAAAGATTATTGATCGGCTTCGCACTGTATCGCAGCAAGAAGGCAGACGCCTTGCCATTATGGCGGATTTACCCGGGCCCAAAATTCGTATTGGCTTGTTGGAAAACGAAGCGATACACTTGAAACAAGGCGACGATTTTACCCTGACAACAGAAGAAATCGTAGGCGATGAAAAACGCGCTTATGTGAGCCTGCCCACGCTGCCCGACAGCGTCAAGGTGGGTGATCAGCTCTTCCTCAACGACGGCATCATCCATCTGGAAGTGTGCGAGATTATGAAGACTGATGTCCGCTGTACCGTTCTTGTAGGCGGCGATCTTCTTTCCAAAAAAGGAGTGAACCTGCCGGGTATTGATCTGGGTATCAGTACCTTCACAGACAGGGATCATGAATGCCTGCGATTCGCCTTGAGCAAAGGAGTTGATGCCGTGAGCCAATCCTTTGTGGCGTGCGCGTCAGACATCCATCTCTTGCGTAACACAGCTGCCCAAATGGGGAAGAACCCTTTTATCATTGCGAAAATAGAGCGCACCCAAGCGCTGGATCATGTGGACAGCATTATTGATGCAGCGGACGGGATTATGATTGCCCGCGGCGACTTGGGCGTGGAAATCCCCTTGGAACGCATCGCTATCGTGCAAAAACAATTGACCCATCGCGCGAACCGCGCCGGCAAACCGGTCATCACTGCCACCCATATGTTGGAATCCATGGTGGACCGCCGTCGGCCGACGCGCGCAGAAGTCACCGATGTGGCGAACGCTATCCTAGACGGTACCGACGCGGTCATGCTCTCCGAGGAATCCGCCTTAGGCAGCTATCCTGTAGAATCTGTGGAAATGCTTTGCAGCATTGCTGCGGGCACCGAGCCCTACCGCCCCTCAGAAACGGCTTGGGAAGCCAACGCCAATTATGAGAAAGCGGACGACGATAATTTGACTGACTACATGTCACGGAATATCAATCATATTGTGGACAGCCTTGAACCTGCGGCAGTTATCGTGCCCACCGCCTCAGGTCATACGGCAAGGATGGTATCGCGCTTCAAACTTCCGTTGTGGATTGTCGCCTTTAGCCGCGACGAAAAAGTATGCCGTGATCTGCAATTCTCTTACGGTGTCCATGGTTGCTGCGAAGAAGAACGATCCGGCGATTGGAAAAGCTTTATTCATGACTGGATGCGCAAGAACGGGCTTCCTGCCGATGGTATGGCGGTACTCGTCCGCGGACCGTCCCGTGAGCATCCCGACGCAAATCACAGCGTCGAAATTATTTTGCCCAACGCGTAATGATCCGGGGCGGAGACCAACGGCGTCACCACTACGCAACGCATGTTCGCCTCTGATTCGATTTAAGACGCGCTCGCCATGACATAAATCCAACGCCCTGCGTAGGCAGGCACCGCGTCAAGGATCAGGATCCCCGCTTCCAGACGAGCATCAAGCACAGCGCCGCGGCTGCCCGGGTGTGCGCCCTGTGCGCATACCTCCACTTGCGTCGCCGTACCCAATTCCGGGACCGGAATGCGCAAGGTACCGGAACCATGATAGAACAGACTCAGCACGGCACCGCCGGGAATCCTTCGGTCTTCGCGAACCGGAGCCCAAGCAATGAGCGGCATGGCCTGATCGGCAAAGGTGGTGGTGATCCCGTCCACCGTGATGGATTGGCTATGACATCCTGTAAAGGCGATGAGCGCGCCCTCGTCATTGACACGAAAACTCAGCGCATGATTGCCGTCGTATGAAACTTTCTTTCCATTCACCTTGAAGTCTTCCAAGTGAATGCGTCCGTCAGGCAGATCAAGAGTCTTTATCAGCGCTTCATCCTCTTCCTGTTTGCGCGCGAAACCGCCGGGCCAATCCTCTTTTAAAGCGTGAAGATGGGGCGCAACGGCCACCGTCTTATTGGGGAAACGGCAACAGAGGTAGTCCGTAGTTCGGGATAGATATTCTGTATTGTCGTTGACGCCCGGGAAAACGCCCGTTGGCGGATAGACACCGAGTGCGACAGCGATTTCAAACCAATGGCGCATTTCATAGCCTAGACTTTTCGATTGATCGTCGCGAGGGCGAAAGCCCAAAGTCGTCACGGTACCCGCGCCAAGACTTCGAAGGGTACCCACCGTATGCTCTTCCACCTGAGCGACCACTTCCGTATCCGCCGCCGCTGTCACGGGATACACCCGATCCACCAAGAAAGAGGTCAAGATGGGCATATCGGGAACAGACGCCAAGGTCCCCGAGAAACGGATATTTCGTCCCGGCAGCAAAAGCCCGTCTTCTTCCGTAGGCGTGTAGGTGGTACCGGTGAGCGTCTCCCATTTTTCAAGAATGGAATCGCCCGCCCTGTTAATCAACGGCGGCGGTCCCGACCAGATCACTTGCCCGCCCTGCTCTGCTAAATCGTGCATCATCGCAAGCAAGGCTTCTTCTGGGAAAGGTTCAAAGAGGGCGGCAAGGGTGGTGAAACGGCGTCCGCCCAACAGTATAGCGCCATCTTCTACCCGCCCCATCTCAAGGAGTTTTTCTTGGGTCACATAATTCGTGTAGCCGTATTGGGTCATCCAACTGCCGAAGCGGTCATTGACCGACACCAGATCAAGAGGATAGAGCATGAGCATTTCCACATCGCGATGCTCCATATCCTGAACCATGCTGAAGTGAGCCGAGCTAAAAGCGCCGAAGGTATTGACCAAGGCATTGCGCAGATGACTGATAGCGCCGGGCATCCCCCAGTGCGCACAATAGGCGTAGGGAATGGGATTGAGAATGCCCGTGGAACAGGCAAGGGCGAGGGCGTAGTAATTACGGTCCAGCCATCCTCCTTCGGGATGATCGTTGCCGCCGCCCGTGAGGAAGTCGTTCCATTTAAAATAATCATGACAAGCGGAGGCGGCTTGATGGACCGTACAAGACCATACAAAATTCGGCGTATATTCGTATTGCTGTTGCGGCCGGTTTTGCCGTTCCACATACCAATGATCAATGGTTGGGCTTTCCGCCCACGTCGCATGAGCCCGTGCCTCCAGACGATGTCCCATCAATCCTTCAACATGTTCTTTGGCGGCAGCGAAAAGATCGACCACCCCATTTTGCAGCATTCGGTAATAATTGGAACGCATCAACGCGGTGCGCCGTATATCCTGCGGTGATGATCCGAATACGTGCATCACATCCATGGTGGCCGTTAAATTGTTAACCGTATCTTCCTGACCATTGACAAAGTAGATCATATACTTTGCAAAATCTTGATAGGCTTCACCATAGCGTTGCGCGAATCGCTTTTCGAAACCCGGGCTCACATAGCGCAGCGCAAATTGTCCGTGATCATGATGTCCAAAATAATTCCAATCTTGTTGGATGTGCATTTCATCACTGTAAAGACCGTTCAACAGAACACCAGCCGCACTATAGCGGTCGCCGAGTTCAGTGAGATAGGGCAGCGCCGAATCGCTAAAATAATCCATTTCCGGCGTACGGTACAGCTGCACGACACAGACCCGATCCAGTCCCTCAGCGCCGCCGCTTCCATGCACGCGTACGCGCACTGCCCCATAATCACCGCTATTATTTTGCAGTCCCTCAAAGACCTCAACGGACGCTGTATCGCTGATATCGACAATGTCTTCAGGCCGCACGACGCGGTAGGGTGTACCGCCAATAGGGCGTTCTCGAAAGGCAAAGACGCGCACACCATCATCCTTCACTTCAACGACACCTTTATTGTTGCCCCAGCGCTGCTGCCGCCAGAGGGACACGCTATAAGCGCCTGTTTCCGGATCGCGCAACCCTTTGCGTACATGCATCCACCGCCCAGATTCACCTGTCGCTTCATGGTATCCGGGCCCGATTTCCAGAGGAGAGAGGAGACTCAGTTCCAAGCCTAAACCATAGCCCTGTGCGAAGCGGCTGATCACGCCAATATGTTCTATGTAAGCGTCACGGTCCGGCGTTAGTTGGCGCGGCTCTTTGAGACCGCCTTCCCTGTATTGGGAAAAAAAGCCATCGAAGGCAAAGATCAACGTCCGTTGTCCCGCGGCTTGGGCACGCTCACAAATCTCACGCAAACTTTCAACTCGCTTGTCGTAGGTCAAGCTTAAATCTACTTTCGCATCGGGGTCCGTCAGTGTCCGCAATTGCTCATCATTCACCAGAATAATATGTTGGCGGTTGAGCAAAAAGCCATAGGGCCCGGGATAGCGGAGCAACTCGCCCGAATACACCAATTCGGGAACGACCTCCGCGGCATCAACAGCGTAAAGAGGGGCGGCGCCAAAGACAATCAAGAGGGAGAAAAGCAGGGTGCAAACAAAAGAAACAGCAGTAGTATTCATAAAAACAATCCTTCAGGCTTAGACGGAAGTGAAGCATACTTCTTCAAGTACGTAAGACAAAGTATAGGGGAAAGACAGCTGTATAAACCACCTCTTTTCTTCAAAAAATCTAGGCCGCTTCGAAATTTATTGGTCGTCTCGGCTTTATAAACTTCCATGGAATAGCCGCCTTATTGGTTGTGTTTTCTCAACGGAGTATGCCACACTATTCGTAGTGCTTGAATCTACAAAAGGAGCCACACCATGAAAACATCCCGCCTGCTGTCTGTTGTTCTGCTGACACTTTTTTTAGTGCCCGCCTACGGTCAGGAACCCCTTCTTAAAAAACTGGAAGATCCCGTAGAAGAGAGGCTTCAAAGCGCGCAATCGACCCAAGCCGATCAGACTGATGTAGCAGTGACCGTTTATAACAGCAACCGTGCTTTGGTACGCGATCGCCGCGCCCTGAAAATGCTGCCCGGAGAACATCCCTTGCGCTTCATGGATGTAGCCTCAGCCATTATTCCGGAAACGGTGAATCTCCGTTCATTGAACGATTCAGGGGCACTCCATATTCTCGAACAGAACTATGAATACGATCTGATGAGCCCGGATAAATTGATGGAAAAGTATGTGGGCAAAGAAGTGTTGCTCGTGAACAAAAACACCGATTACGATTTTTATGAACAGCCGGCAACCTTGCTCAGCGTCAATAACGGTCCCGTATATAAAGTGGAGAATAAGATCTATCTCGGTCATCCGGGCTATGTGGTACTGCCCGAAATCCCCTCCGAATTATTCGCCAAACCAACCTTGGTCTGGTTGCTGGACAACCAAGGCACGGATCATGAAGTAGAAGTCAGTTACATGACAAACGACATCAATTGGCAGGCCGATTATGTACTTACTATGAATCGTGAAGAAACGCTTATTGATCTTGAGGGCTGGGTGACCCTTAACAATCAGTCAGGAACTACTTATCAAGACGCCCAATTGAAGTTGGTCGCCGGTGATGTGAACGTGGCTTCCCCGCAATATCGCATGCAATCGAAACAAGTCATGGCGGATATGGCGATGGCGGGCGCAGCACCCATGATGGAGGAAGAGGCCTTTTCGGAATACCACCTTTATACCTTGGAGCGGCGCACAACCATAGCGGAAAATCAAACGAAGCAAGTAAGCCTGCTCCGCGGCAGTAATATTACCGTTGAAAAAGAGTATCAATTCCGAGGCAGTACGACAAATTACAGCCCTCAGCGGAAACAACAGCAGAATCTACATGCTGATGTGGTCTTGAAGTTTAAAAATTCTGAAGATAATGGACTCGGTATTCCCTTGCCCGCAGGTGTCTTGCGTGTGTATCAAGCGGACAAGTCGGGTATGCTCCAATTTTCCGGCGAGGATCGCATCCAACATATCCCGAAAAATGAAAATGTCCGTTTGATTATGGGCAGAGCATTTGATGTAGTAGCCGACCGCGTACAGACTGAGTGGCAATCGCTTGGACCAAGGACTGAAACAGCCTTTACCATTTCAGTGCGCAATCGCAAAGACACGCCCATTACCGTAGATTTGATTGAGCCCATGCCCAACGCTAATTGGGAGATCATCGAAGAATCTGCAGCCCACGTAAAAAGAGATGCACAGACGATCGTCTATACATTAGCCGTCGATGCAGATAGCGAAGCAATTCTCACGTACCGAGTAAAGAATATAATTTTTTAAGATGAAACAATTGACCACTGCACAAATGCGCGAAGCCGACCGCCGCTGTATTGAAGACTTGGGCATGCCCGGCGTCGTATTGATGAACAATGCGGGCACAGCAGTCTTCAACCACATCACCCGCGGACCTGTAGGCGTGGTTTGCGGTAAAGGCAACAACGGAGGCGACGGCTTTGTGGTCGCGCGGCTGGCCCTCTTAGCCGGATTTGAAACCCGAGTGGTGCTGACAGCGGAACCTGATGCCGTCAGGGGCGATGCTGCTGTCTTTATGCGCTTGTACCAAAATATCGGCGGCTCCCTGATCAGCGCTGCTACAGAAGAGGAAGCAATCCAAGCCGTGACGGCACTGTCGGACTGCGCGGTACTCGTCGATGCTCTTTTAGGCACCGGTATCAAGGGCAGCCTTCACGGCCCTGTTCGCGCTGCTATCGCCGCATGGCCCTCCGTCTACACGATCGCTGTCGATCTGCCCTCCGGCATGGATTCTGATACAGGGCAATCCTGCGGGCGCTGCATTCGCGCTAATCTTACCGTGACCTTTGCCTTTGCCAAGCAAGGTTTTGCTGCTCCGGAAGCACGCGCCAATTTAGGAAAATTGGTCGTGGCAGACATCGGTATTCCTGATTGCTGCGCTGATGATGAGGCTTGGGCACGGTGTAAACCGGCGCCAAGCCGTTAACCCTCAGCGTAATTGTCAGTAATTAACGAGAATAAAATCCTGTCCGTCAAAATAAATAGACTCATCTATTTCAAAAAGGGTGAACGGATCGTCCACAGCTTCATCAAAATCAAAGCGTAACATGGCGCCAAAGGAGGCAAAAGGCAGGGGCTGCGAACCGGACAAGGTAATCCATTGTCCGTCTTCGCCGTCATCCTCAATATCCATGGTCCAATTTGCCAACAAGCCATCATTCGAGGCGCTGACCACCGAAGTCGTAAAGGGGTAAGCGCTCTGTACGTGCAAACGTAAATCTTCAATGCCGTTGGGCACATAGGCAGCCCGTAAAAATACGGTGGAATTATCCGGCGTATCGGACTGCATCAGCACCACCTTGCCTTGCAGCGGGTCACCGGCATAGCTGAGGGCACGGAACGATTTGTCGGCGCGCCAGCTCGCTTCCGTATTGCCATAGATCAGTTTAATAGAGGGTGTCACGTTTTTATTGTCCCGGCGCAGGCTTGCCCACCGAATGACATACTGACCGCTGAGATCTTCCACCACACGTTGGAAGGAATAATGAAGCTCTTCGATGGAAGCTGCGGAAATAGCGCGGCCTCCCGTGCCCAAGGCAACTGTTATCAAGTCGGCGGCTTCCATAGTATCGCCGAAGGTAATAACAACGATACGTACGCCGAGTTTTTTGGCAGAACTAATAATGCTCGGCGCACTTACAAGACTGGATGTGTCGATTCCATTGCAGAATAAGACGATATATTTTTCGTCGGTGGCATTGGATTCCAACGCACTGAAGCGAGACAAGGAAGACGCCAGCGCATCATATACCCGTGATCCGGATGCCCAACCACTAAACTGTTCCGCCCTGATTTTTTTTATTTTATCGGCCACATAGGCGTGATTCATGGTAAAGGGAATCAGCAGCGAGGAGCTCAGGTTATCCCGATAAAAGCCGCTCACCCCGACAAATACGTCTTCGTTTAATTCGGGAAGCAACATGTCGGTGACCGCATTTTCCATCTCATCAATGGCGTTGGGAAGATTGCGCATATAGGCACTATAATCCAGAATGACTTCCATCCATAATTGCCGTGCCGCGCCACGCTGCATGAGCAAGCCGTGGGAAGGTCCTACAGCCAGATCATCCTCCCAGCCATAGACTTGGAACTGGGCGGGTTCTCCCGTAACGGATCGGTTTGTTCCATCACGCAAGGAAAAAGCCAACTCCACCAAATAGGGTGAACTATAGGTCACCACCGGCGTTTGGATATTTAGTTTATCCAGCCGCTCTACAAGGCGATCCTGCACCACCTTGACACGGATAGAAACAGACTTTACGCCTGGGGCAGACAAGGTAATGTTGCCTTCATTTTCTCCTTCTTTGGTAATGAGGCTGCGATCAATACGCACTTCAATCTTGTTTCCGACCAGGCTCCCGCCCCTAGGCGCTTCGCTTGGAACAACGTCCGGCGAAACCAAGATCCAATTTTTGTTCGGTTTCACATGGATGTCTATCGTACCCAGTTCGGTACTGGCATTCGCCACATCAAAATACATGGGGTTCGTATCACGTTCGAAATTAAGTTCGGCGCGGCTCACCCAAATGGCATCTACATCGCAGCCGGCAAGGAACAGCACGGAAAGGATACAGAGACTGAGCAGCCCAAGTTGTTTTTTAGATGACATAAAATCTACCTCCTGAGTTTTGAAGCGGCTTAAAGCCAACATTCTTGGGAGTAACATCGAGAATCACTATTATAGTTTCTACTACTATTTTACACATATTTGTATCGGATCTACTACTTCAAGAATTAAAATGCTGTGAAGGATTGCAGTTCTTTATGTTATTAACGCCAACAGCCGCTCTCAAGTACTTGCAAACCATCCAAATACTCACGGTCGTGAGCCGCATACATAAAGCACTCCATCACTTCGCCATCTATAAGTACTTTGACGCGGAACCTGTCAAAGAGCACACCAACACCTTCATAGCGATCTATATGTCTAAGTACTTCATCATCGATTTCCCACACTTCACCCTTGATTGTACCGGTTGGCGTATCCATGGACACCGTCGGAAAGCCGCCGTCATACATTGTATATTTATCTTGGGTCTCACCGTCTCCAATAAATGCAGCGTTGCCCCATTGACTCAGCTCTGCCCTCTGTCCTCGTTTGAGCGTTCCATAAACAAATACTTTGTGCATTCAAAGTCCCCTCAAGGTTATAATCATTGGGTGCAACTACCCAATGATTTGACTGCAACTGCATTTCTAACTATTATACCATTGAACTTCGATAGTGTCACATCGCCTACAGACACTATGCATCGAATCCCTGTTTTATAATACGAATTTTAACCGAAAATCGGATACTTATTTTTGATATGAGTCTCATACGACTGGAAAATGTCTGTAAAAGCTATTCCGGGGAAAGACTCCTGGATAATGTCAACTTCCGCATAGAAAACGGAGAACGGATCGCACTGATCGGACGCAACGGTACGGGTAAAACGACCCTGTTTCGCTTAATTACGGGTGAAACAGAAACGGATGGTGGTGTGGTAGAGCGTATGCGGCGTATACGGACGGTCTACTTGTCTCAAATACCGGAAGTCTCACCCGAACAAAGCATTTATGAAATTGCTTTACATTCCTTTGCTGATTTGCTTGAACAAGAAAAAGTGCTGCAGGAACTGGAGCATCGGCTTGCGCAGGACTCGGACGAGGTATTGTTGACGCGCTACGGAGAATTGCAGCATCTCTTCACGCAACAAGGCGGTTATGAATTTCGCGTGCGCACCCGGCAAATACTCTGCGGGCTGGGCTTTCATCCCGATGAATTTACCAAGCCTTTCCAATCCTTAAGCGGCGGCTGGCGCGCACGGCTCCTACTTTCCCTTGCTTTGTTGCGCGATGCCGATCTGCTGCTCCTCGACGAACCGGAAAACCATCTGGATATGGAGGCGCGCGAATGGCTGGAAGAACATTTGCGTAACCGTCCCGAAGCCATCGTACTCATCTCACACGATCGGCGCATGGTCAATACCCTGGCCCGTCGTGTGATCGAATTAGAACGGGGCGAAGCCCTATGCTTTACAGGCAATTATGATCGCTGGTTAAAAGAGAAACTGCTTCGCCGTGAGCAGCAACAACGCGCCTTTTCGCGGCAAGATGCCTTTATCCAAAAGGAAATGGCATGGATTGACCGTTTCCGTTATAAAAACACCAAGGCGCGGCAAGCTCAAAATAGGCTGAAGCGCTTGGAAAAACTGGAGGTCGTGGAAGCACCGCCCGCTGAAATGGGAGCCGCCTCTTTTCAGATGGGCGCCGTGGAACGGAGCGGAGACATCGTATTGAACGCCCAAGACCTGAGTATGGGCTACAACGGATCAAGCCTCTACAGCGGTCTGTCCTTTTCGCTCCATCGCGGCGACAGGCTTGGTATTATCGGACCCAACGGATCGGGAAAAACAACCTTGCTGCGGCAATTGATCGGCAAACACAAAGGATGGAGCGGTACCATTTGGATGGGCGCCAACGTGATGCCCGCTTTTTATGATCAGCATCAGGAAAGCCTGCAAAATGATCGGGATCTGCTCAGCGAAATGCAGGCGTTTCGGCCCGATTGGTCGGCACAGCTGTGCAGAAACCATCTTGCCCGATTCCTATTCACCGGCGACGAAGTATTTAAAGCCGCCTCCATCTTAAGCGGTGGTGAACGCAGCCGTCTCGCCTTAGCAAAATTGGTCGCCTCTGATGCCAACTTGCTGCTCCTTGATGAGCCGACCAACCACCTGGATATGGCGTCGCGGGAAGCGCTGGAATCAGCTTTGGAGGACTACGAAGGTACACTGGTCGTCGTCAGCCATGACCGAACCTTGATTGATAAGGTGGCGGAACGGCTTGTGGTCATTGAAGAGGGTAAGGCGCAGCTCTTTTACGGCAACTTCTCCGATTGGCGTTTATACCAAAAGGAACAAGGTCTGGAAGAGCGCAGGATTGTTGATGAAGAAACCGTGGAGCGCCGCCAAAAACAGAGCGCTATCCGAGAAGAGAAAAAAGCCCAAGAACGGGAAGACCGACGCAAACAACGACGCGTTGAAGCCCTGGAAAAAGAAATCGAGGCTGCAGAAGACGCCATAGAAGCCTTAAACAGCCGCTTCGCAGAAATTGATCCGGCCGACTTTTCTCTTGCACAGTCGCTTAAAGAAGAGTATGATACGATTCAGCAAGCGGTAGAATCTTTATATGAAGAATGGACCGCACTTCAGGAAGAATAAGGTAACGGGAGAGAAAGAACAGCAATCCCTTTTCTAAAACAATCTGACACGCCGAATGTTTATTCTCCGCGGCAAAGGCAGCTATAAGGAAAAAACATGTCAATCCCAAAACAAATTTGTATGAGTCTGCTTGTTGTTTTTTTAAGCACAATCCCTGTGATCGCACAGGAATTGGTCAAAGAAAAAGACATCGTCATTTATCAGGATGAACGCTTTTACAGCGCCTTTCCCTCCATCATAATGCGGCCCGACGGAGAATTGATTACCGCATTTCGACGCGCCCCGGAACGGCGTTATCTCGGTGAAGCCTCTACCGATCATACGGATCCCAATAGTTACCTCGTTTTGGTGCGGTCGCAAGACAATGGAGAAACGTGGAGCACAGAACCGGAATTGATCTTTGCCCACCCCTTTGGCGGCTCTCAGGATCCCTGTCTCATTCAACTCAAAAACAATAATCTGCTTTGCAGCAGCTATGGTTGGGCACGGATCCAGCCCGAAGTGGCAGAAAAGATTGATACCATCGTCCATGACGGCGGCTTTGTTTTTATGGGCGGGTATTTGCTTCAATCTGAAGATGGCGGAAAGCACTGGAGCGGACCCATCATACCGCCGCCCGTACCGGGCAAAACAGAACAAAACCTATTCAAAGAGCCTTGTCCCGCCTATAATCGCGGGCCCATGTGGGAAGGACGTGACGGATTGCTCTACTGGGCGGTGGCGTGTCGGGCAGACTCAGAATCCGGCCGTACGGAAGTACATTTGATGGTTTCGCCCGATGGGGGAAGCACTTGGGATTACCGCTGCCCTATCGCAACAGACCCTGAAATTACTTTCAACGAAACGGCGTTGATCGAAACACAAAAAGGCACGCTCATTGCCTTTTTGCGTACCGCATACCTGGATGACCACACCGTCGTGGCACGCTCGGAAGATGGCGGCAAAAGCTTTTTACCATGGGAAGATACCGGATTCAAAGGACATCCCCACTGCGCCACGTGCCTGCCCGATGGCAGGATCTTGCTCGTCTATGGGTACAGGCATAAGCCTTACGGCATCAGAGCGCGCATATTAGATCCCGAAGCAACGAATTTCGCAGACAGTACGGAAATCGTCTTGCGCGAAGACGGCGGCAATAGTGACCTCGGTTATCCGTGGGTCACCGCCATGGCAGACGGCCGCTATCTTGTCGTCTATTATTTTAATCAAGACAATGGAATTCGCCACATTGCGGGCAGCATCCTGTCCTTAAATTCGGAGTAATGATCTGTTTTTTCGCGTCGCCACGGCAAAATCCGAAGCGTGAAAAGAGCGGAAGCATTGCAAAATATCTTCCTGCTAGCAATTTGACGGCGTTTTTGTTACACTATAGGGTGTATGCAGAAAGATGGATAAGTGCATACCCAGTACCTGTACGAATAGTTATTGCATCAAAGCGATAAAAAGAAGGTATCATGACAGCCCAAACACCAGAGCCATGGATCAAGCCACAGGAAAGTAATGCCGTGCCCGATGCGAAAGTGTCGGATACCGCATCCGCACTGCAGCAGCTTGAAGACGACGCCCTGATGGCAGAACACAAAAAGGGGTCGGAAGCCGCTTTCGAAGAACTGGTTCACCGCTATCAACGCAGTATCTTCGGCTATGCCTATCGGATGTTACGGAATAAGCATATTGCCGAAGAAATTACACAAGAAGTATTCGTGGCGCTCGTCCACAACGCCGACCGCTACAAAAGGCAGGGCAAATTCGCATCCTATCTTTTCGCCATTGCCTCCAATAAGATACACAAGGAATGGGAACAGCGCCGTACACGCCCCAAGTTTTTCAGCCTGTCTTTCTGGAACAATACGGCAGTCAGCGAAGATGACGACAATATTCCCATGGACGCCATTGAAGATGAAACGGCTTGTGTCGTTCATGCCTTCGAATTGGGAGAAGTATCAGAGGCCGTTAACGCGGCATTGCAACATTTATCAGAACATTATCGGGAAGCCTTTGTGCTCCGCCGATTTATGGATTTGTCGTACGAGGAAATTTCAGAAATTACGGACTGCCCCATAGGCACCATTAAATCCCGCGTTGTACGGGCAGAGCGGGGACTAAGACCTCATCTGGAACGATTTCGGGAATATTTACAAGATTAAACGGAGTCCCATCCTATGCGACTCAATTACAAGGGCATCGGTCATCCGACACAAGGCCAACTGGTAGACTTTGCAGAGTCATTGCTTGATCCCAATGGCTCTGTCTCGTCCTTGTTGGCAGCGCATATTGCTTCCTGCTCCCGTTGTGCCGGGGAAATCAGGCGCATGCGCACCTCCCTTGAGCTGGTGGAATTATCCTCTTCTCCCGCACCATCCGGCGCCCTAACACAGGAAATCATTCTTCGAGCACGCCGTGAATTGAACCGACGCAGTGCCCCGCCTCCGAAAAAACAATACTTCCGCGCCTTTCAATTCGCAGCCTGTGCGGCGGCGTTACTTTTAATCACGCCCCTTTACTTTAGGACAGCGCTGCAAGACGCCGTGATCCGATCCGAAACAGCCGCTTTCAGCATGACATTACCTACCTATAAAAGAACGGATCATTCGGGAGAATTGTTACGGCATACGGCTGCACTGGAAGCGCTCTCCTCATCACCTGCTATCAGAAACGATGCACTCGACTCACCGCGCAAAAAAGAATATCGGCGGTCTCTTGAGTTGTTGGATAATGATTTGAAAGCGGCACAAGCCGCGCTGCAACGTAATCCCGGGCATAATCGCGCGAATCAGGTATTTGTTTTAAGCCTTGAACGTCAGATGGAAGATTTGCGAGATCTCTATTTTGACCGCAGTCTTTAGGGGACCTTATGACAGGAAGTAGTAAATGAAAGACATTCACGGGAGAAGGCTTTTCTTTTTTTTACTGTTGGCGCTGGTGATGGAGTGTACAGCAGGCGCACAAATCATCGAGAACATCCAGACCGGAATCGAAGATTTGGCACGGGGCATGGATTATCTGGGGCGGCGCACAGGCGAGATCATCGGATCGGGCTTATCCTTTTCTGAAGGGGACAGCACCGTAGTTGTCGCAGAACGTACCTTCGACGAACAATACTCCGTCGGCCCAACGCCCATGCTTTTCCTTTCCAATGAATTTGGTGAAATACGCGTCAATGTCTGGAACGAACGTCTGGTACGCATCAACGCCTCCATTATGGTCGGGGCAGAGACGCGGGCGGCGGCAGAACAAGTGGCAGAACTTATAGACGTCAACGTGACAGAAGGAATCGACTTTCTCGAGTGCCGCTCACAGCTGCCCGATATTAAAGGGGGCGGCAAGGTGTCCATGACCGTAAACTATCAAGTCTTGTTGCCCCGCGATGCGAATCTCTCTGTCGAAAACTATTTTGGTGATGTCTATGTCGCCGGTCTTGCCGGAACCCTCACTGCAGGCGTGCAATATGGCGACTTGGAATTGTCTCAAATCAGCGGTACCGTCCGCGCTCAGGTCATTGGAGCCTTCCAAGTGCGCGCCGCCGGCTTAAAACAAGGCGGTGTCTTTACCCTGCAAAATGCCGATGCCGATTTCAGCGATTTCCAAGGCGAACTTTCAGTCCAGCATTTCCGAGGATCCGTAACCTTCCGACGCCCCGCGCCCCAGTCGTCCATCATACTTTCCAGTGACAACGGGCACGTGCAGATTGTGCTGCCCGCAACGACCCGCCCCGATCTCAATGCGACCCTTTCCTACGGGAAGTTTGAATCGCAAGTGGAAGTTACCCGTCAAGAACGGGGCAGGCAATTACTGGTCAAACGATCTGATGCCGATGCAGATCACCACATCCTCATCAACGCGGCTTTCAGCGATGTCTCCATTGCCATGGAAGGCAAAAACTTTGAAGGTGCATTGCCTGCACATAGTGACTTCAAAGCCTTTACCGACCTCGTCACAGAAAACATTCCTATCTCTGAAGACAATTCTATGGTTCTGCAAGCCATACCCGGCAATATCCATATTGAAGGCATTGAAGGGACGGAGCTCTCCCTTGCGGCGACACGCGTTGTATGGGCGCCCTCGGTGGCAGCGGGTATGGGCGCGCTGGAGGCGCTGCACTTGGACACCGACCAAAACGCGTCGCTCCTCTCCTTGAAAAGCCTTGTTGCCGGATCCATGGCAACTTGGGGCTGTGAATCCTATCGCGTCGACTTTGATGTCCAAGCACCGCATAGCATGCCTATGGTCATCACCGCCGAGGAAGGGATAACAACCATTACCAACATGACCAACGGATGCCAATTAAGCCAGAAAAAAGGAGAGATCATTCTGGACAGCTGTCAAGGCGAATTGCGTATCGACAATAAAACCGGCGCAGTAACACTCAAGAACTGTGGCGGAGCAGCCGTGATCAACACACGCTCCGGCGCTGCCGTCGTGGAATCCATGGACGGCAATCTCGTCTTGAATGTGGCAGAAGGCCCGGTCTATATAGACGCCCCGGGAGGGGATGTCTCCATACATTGTAAAGGTGGAGATGTACGTCTCTTATCTTTGGAACCGGTTCGAGGCAACTACGACATCTTAGTGGAGGACGGGAATTTGAATGCCTTTATCAATCCAAATTCTGATGCTTCCATTACGGTTAGGACCGGCGGCGGACGCGTGCAAAGTGCCTTACCGCTTTTAGGATCCATTAACCAGGATGTCCAGGAATTTTTCGGACGCATCAACGAAGGCAACTACACGGTAGTCCTCGAAAGCCGTAACGGCGATGTCATTTTGAATTGAGCGCGGCTCACAGATTGACACAAAAGCAAAGAACCTTAGCCATAGGAAAGGGAGGGAATGCATATGGGGAAAAAGATTTGTGTCCTCGCCGGGAGTCTTGTCTTGCTTGGGCTTGTCCTCGGTATAGGACTGTACTTTACCCGATGGAATTCCCCCATAGAGGATGAGGTATTCACCGCTATAGAAGACTTAGAGCCTCTCCTTGAGAGCGGGGATGTCGTTGCTGCGCCTATCGCCGCCGCCGATGTAAACCTTGCGATATCCCTCATAGAACCGACACCTGTACATAACGGTCCCTCTGTGGTAGTCTCTGTTGCCGGCGCAGTACGACGGGCAGGCACCTATACATTCCAAGAGGGACAGCGCGTTCAAGACGCCCTGAATAAAGCCGGCGGATTTCTCGAAGACGCAGACATGAGTGATATCAACATTGCCGCGTCCTTAATAGATTGCAGTGATTTATATATTCCCTTTCAGGAAATTAAAAGCGGTACAGATCAAGGGGTTGCGATGCGGCGCAGCGCTTTATCCAACAACGTGAATACAAGATCTTATACGCGCAGCGGCTGGCAAGCTCCCTCCGCAAAATCACCGGGATTACCTATAGACCATCAAACCGGGGCGGCGGCAAGTGAAACCTATGGAGAAGCCGCTGCAGCCCCTAAAGTAACGCAAACAAATGGGTTGATCGATCTGAACACGGCATCCCTCACAGAATTACAGCAATTGCCGGGCATCGGTCCCAAGACTGCAGAAAAAATTGTTGCCTATCGCGAGCAATGTCCTTTCCAAAAGATTGAAGATCTCATGGAAGTCTCCGGTATTGGTGAGAAAAAATTCGACGCCGTGCGGCTTCTTATTAGGGTGGAATAAAATCCGGTCTTCCATGTACGCTCCACAGCGCACACGAAAGCTTCGATGCTCACCAAAGATTTCTCTGTTCTCAATCGTCGTGGATGGTGGGGCGCTCGGACAGTTGTAAGTGTTTCTCCTTTTATACGGCCATTTCGTGTAAAATAGTGGTAGGACATTATGGACTCCTTCGGGTGTTTTGCTAGAACTATTCTACGGAGGATCTCTGTGATGTCCTCTTTTTTTGAACCGGTCGTATTTCAACCTTAAATCGGCTTCTTGAAAAACGCATGCCATCTATTACGTCACACGGAGACGGTCGTGATACCATGATAAGCGACCATTAGTTCGCGCACTGACGCGGTGCCGATAAGAAAGTGCAACCCGGAAAGCACGGTTATGTATGAAACAAATGCCCACGGTTCCGATGACCACCTCAGAAACTGTGTTGTGGTGGTAATCCCTTGTTTCAATGCAGGGCCGCGTCTCCGTCCCGTCCTGGAAGAAAGCTTCCAGTATGTGAACAGGGTCATAGTTGTCGATGATGGCAGTACGGACGGCGGCACGGAAGACATCGAAAACGAAGCTGTTACGCTCATTCGATTCCCTCATAACAAAGGTAAAGGACATGCGCTGAATGCCGGTATACGCCGTGCCATCGCCATGCCCGGCCTAAAGTGCATTGCCTTGCTCGACGCCGACGGACAGCATAATCCCCACGAACTGCCCCATTTGTTTGCGGTCTTCCAAGAAACTGTCGCCGATTTACTGGTCGGTTCTCGCCATTTAGACAAATCCAAAACACCGTGGCGCAGCCGATTCGGGAATCGACTGACTGCGTGGATCATGAACCGATTTTTCGCCTGCCCTTTAAGCGATACCCAATGCGGCTATCGCTTGTTATCGCCGGGCTTTGCACAAGACTTCGTCCACGCCGTTCCCTGTGGACGCTACGAGACCGAGCTGCTCATGATTCTTTACGCGATTCGGCGCGGGTATCAATTACAGGCTGCATCGGTCTCCACGCTCTACGAGCCGGGCAATCGAAGTTCTCATTTTCGTAAGTTCCGCGATTCATCCCGTATCTATAGCGCTTTGCTCCGCTCCCGCTTCACGTCCAAGCTGTTTCACCCCGGCCCCGCCGACAACGAACACGACCAACCGGCAGGAAAAGAAAATGATCGTCCTTCTTGAAAAGAGCCGCCCATCATGAATAGCGTGTCAAAGTGCTGCTATTCCTTCTTTGTGGGACTGGTCTTCCTGCTAGCCGTCTCGACCACGTCGTCTTGGGGGCAAGATCTACCCATTTCAACGGGAATGACTGTCTACCGTCAGCATGAATCCTTTTACCATCCCGGGCAGCCCTTTGATATAACCATCACCATACTAGGTGCAGATCTGGACAATGCACGGGCTATCGGATTGGAAGAATATCTTCCCGAAGACTGGCGCTTCTTATCCCTTCAAGGCGATGCTTATTCCACACCTGCTGTGGCGCCGGAACCGAACAGCATGCCGCCCTTCGGCTTTGCGTGGATCGTCCCGCCTCGACCAATCTGTGTATTTACGTATACGGTTCTTGTGCCGGAAAGCGCTTGGGGCAATAAGGAACTTTTGGGAAATCTCGAATATCGCCTTGGTGACGGTCCTTTGTGGGCGGCACCTCCAATTAGCTTTGTTGAAGGTCCCGAACCACAGGCGCCGGAATTAACGCTGCTGGGAGCGAACCCCCTCGAAATACAACTCCATGCACTGTGGCAGGAACCCGGCTATACTGCAATCGATCACGATAAACAGGATATATCCGCCTACGTTTTGGTCACCGGTTCTGTGGACACGCAAACTCCCGGTGAGTACACCCTCGAATACAGTGTGAGTTCAAGAACGAGTGAACAAAACGCCACCGCCACACGGCACGTAATTGTGCTGGAGGAAGAGGAAGCGCTGCCCGCAAGAGATCGTCCTGCTTCAATTACCGCGCCGCCGCTGCCTATGGCGATACAACAAAGCGCTCCCTCAACACCTGCCCTTCAGGATCAACAAGACGCAGCCAGTGCACCCCTCACAGAAGAAGCACAGCAACATAGGGCACTTGATCTGCCTGATCTCTCCGCGTTACGGCCAAAATCCTTTAAAGACGAACTGGAAGAAAGAAGTACCGATACGGAAGGAGAACAACAGGCTGACACGGAAACAGAAGGGGACGGTAATATAGGAGAGGAAAAAAAGGAAGCGGCGCTGCTCCATGCGGAGGAATCGAAAAGAAAACAAGAAGAGATGATTCCCGGGCAGGGTTCAAGGGCAAAGACTATGAGAGGCTCTCAAAATAGAGACCTGCCAACAGAAGAGCCCCAAGAAGGCTTCCGCGTATATTTGGTTGTTGCCCTAATACTTGTTGGAATTCCCCTAGCCGCAGGCACCTATCTGATCCGACAAAGAGCCTATAAACCGGGGAATCGACGCCGCGGGAAAAAAGAGCGCTAAAGGGGCAATTGTGTATCGGAGAGGTCAGTAAAGATCAACACTACTCATCCAGATGGGAACCTTCCCACTGGATGCGCCAGACGGGGGCGTATTTGACGACCCAATCAGCGGCAGCAGCACGGCCGAGATCTTTCCGTGCTTTTTCAGACTCAATCCATTTGTGCCGTGAGATGGTCTCGCGCTGATCATGGAGCATACATTGCATACGGCGGGCGCGCCATGCGTCGCAATGATTGTCGTTCCAGTCTTGGCATGCTTCTTCATAAGATACATCACGATCCCACGCTTTCATGAGCGACTCACGATGACGAGAGATGGCACGTTTTTCAGCTTCTTTTAATAAGTTGCGGGCTACTTCATAACAGCGTTTCAATTCGTCTTCTGTATATTGCAACATGGTAGCAAATCCCTTTTATTAAAACTGATATTTATGAATTATAAACAGAAGAATGACAAAAATCAACTCTCTATTGATTGTACCATGAAATTGTCAGCGATATGGGCTATTCGTCAATCCATTATCGAATTAAACAATAGTATTCCTTGTAATCCCATTAAATTTTAAAGACTGGATCTCGATTCAGGAGGATATATTCCCTATAATCCCATATTCAGGAGTTATAACAATTGGATCAATAACGAAATTAAAGAAGGAATAATGAACCTTGGATCAACGAAACACGGCGCCAAAATGGAAAGAATAATGTTCCGTGGCTCCTCTAAAATACCCCTGATTACAGATAACACCAAAAAAAATCCGGAGGCGAGCCTAAACCGCCTCCGGATCCTGATCAAGAATATTTTCTCAGCAGCCATAAAATCGCTTAAAGCTGCTGTTTTGCATCCCTATTATTTCTCAAATTCAGATACAACTTGGTTGAAATATTCGACACACGCCGCGATATCCGGTACATTGTTATCCCAATTGTACTCATATTCGATGGAGAACACGGGGGTTTCAACACCCTGGTCCTTGACTTCCTTTAACAGGGCTTTAAGATCCAAAGCGCCGGTTCCCCAGATCACATCATGGGCGTCCGCTTCGCCTGCCGCATTGAGATCTTTGAGGTGGAAGGAGATGAGACGTCCTTTGAGCGCTTTTACCGCATCAAGCGGATCCAGCCCGGAGCGGGACCAGTGCCCTGTATCGGCACAAACACCAAGGCGCGGGCTGCAGTCCTCCAAGGCATCCAATGCCACCTTATAATCCCAATAGTAGGAAGGTTTGGGATGATTATGAATGGCAACATTGATATTGTATTCTTTTGCCAATTCATCAATAGCAGGCAGGTTCTTCTTCGCCGGTTCCGATACGACCGTCTCAATGCCCATCACTTTCGCAAACTCAAATACTTTCCGCGCCTCAGTTTCATTTCGGGAAAGGCCGACCACGCCATAACACAGCAATTTCACTCCTGCCTCTTCCAATTTCTGCTGCGCCAGCAGACGGTGTTCTTCGCTCATGGTATGGTCGAATTTGACGGTTTCAGGCAGATCAAGACTTAAGCGTTGTCCGGGAAAAGCCTCTGCATATTTCAAGCCAATGGAGGCGGTCTTATCGATAGCTTCCATAAAGCTGAACTTGTTAAAACTCCACAACTGGCAGCCGATACGCCAGCCGATGGCGTCCGCGTCGGGGGCTGTGGAATCGGCAGCGGCTACACCGACGACAACGCCGGGCAACGCAAAGACAAGTGCCATACTTGAGAAAGCCAAAGCGAGGTTTGCTGATTTCATGTTACTCTCCTTTTTGGGTTGAAAAATAAAGATGCTGCAACAAAGATAATGTTACAGAACAGGACAACTCTCAAATTGTATAATAACACTCGTCATGATTCTTCACAAAATTTCATGGCAGAAAAAAACAGGCATGATGAAGGAGACGGGGAGCAGTGCGGAAATCGGCGCGAAGATATTTTAGATCAGCAGCAGCGGCGGGCAAGGATTATCTCAGGGGCAGCATTAATCCTTCCAGATCGGCAAGGGAAAGTTCAGAAAGTTCGCCGCTTTCCATGGCGCCCCAAAAATACTTTTTCACAGCATGATATCCCAACCGTCCGGGCTCTTCATTCGATGCCGTTCCCGTCATCATGACGGCGCAACAGTCCAATTGCTGCAGCATATGGGTTTCAATTTTTGCCAGAAAGGCGCGGCGCTCACCGAGCTTGAGAGCAGGGTCAAAGACAAGACGATCTAAAGCGAAGTAGCGTTCCCCCCGATACACAGGATTGATGTAACCGTGGGCGAGCGCCAGCGGAACCCCCTGGCGCGATAAAAGCCAGCCGAAAGCCTGAATGTCTTCTTGATGAAAAGTAGTCTCCCAAAGGAGTTGTTGCGGCGCGTAATTAAGCGTGACCCCGTCCGTCTGAAAACACTTTTTGAGTAAAGACACTGCCAAGTCCACATTCTCTTGTCCAATGGGCTTCAACACATAATCTTTGGGAAGACGATTGAAGAAGCGGCGGCAGGCGTATAAGAAAGTGAGCAAGGTCATGCCCAGCTTTTCTTTTTTAGAAATGCGCCCCATAACAGCGGCACGGCTAAGGTGCAAGGGTCGCACAAAAAGCGGTGAGCTGCCTGCATAGGCGAGAGCCTGTCCCGCACTGCGCCCTTTTGATCCTTTTGTGGCGCGCCAATGGAAACTCCACGAAATGCCTTTTTCCGCTAAAGTCAGCCCGTGACGGATCAACAGCAATTGGAGCAGCCCCTGTTTTTCCCAAGTTTTAGTCACACAAAGCCCCGTAGTCAACACGGCAGGCGGCGAAGTCTTTTGAAATTGGACGGGCAGCGGAAAGGCGAGTATTACCCCCTGCAATAGGCCCTCTTCCCATGCCGTCACAGCGAAACCATGGGTTGACTCTGGCCCCATACAATAACGCAGAAATGCCGGCGAATAGGCAATACGTACACGCTCTCCATAGACACGGCACCATGCTTGATCAATGAGCAACGCGATCTCCTCAATAGGCGCCTCATCCAAGGTATGCACCACAATGGAAAGTTGGTTCAACGTGGGATGCATTTTTCGCAGCATCGATTCATGCCGCTCTAATTTTGCATGATCAAAAGCCATGTTGAACAGGTTATACGCCGCAGATAGCGGGTTTTAACGCGACCGTTTCCATGCTTGTGCGGATCTGTTCATTGATGGCGTCGGGGATCGTGCCGTATAAAATCCATTCGCGGGCGACCATAACAGGAACCGTTGAAGAACCCATATAAAACAAGGTGTCGCCCATAGGGACAAGAGGAATATTGCGTGTCCGCAGGTTCTTATAAAAGTGTTCATCAATCGTTGCCATAGCGAATCGAGTTCCCGCTTCCACGAAGATTTCGGTGAGCCGTTGAATTAACGCCTGGCGTACCGTTCCCCCGCGGAATTCAGGGCGGATGACCATGGTTCCAATTTGCATGAGCCGGTCTGTATCCACTTCACGAAGCAGCGAATCCGCCCAGGGCCAAATCTGAAAGGCCTCGAAACAGGGCAGATTGAACAAATGCTTATTGGCGCCGGAATTGATGACCACACGGACAGAGCCCACGGCTTTGTCTCCAGAAAAAGCAACGACGACCTGATGATCGGGATAACAGTCGTTTTCCAGTACGCGGCGATGGGGATTGGGCGCAATATAGCCCGCCTCCAAATAAATTTCGTATTCGAGAGTCTGAACGTGTTCATCAACACCGGATAATGTTTTCAAAGAAATAGTGTCGGACATACAAAAACCTTTACTGCTCATTAAAAAAATCTGACATGATTAATCCCATAGGAAGAACCCATGTCATGTGTCTTACTACGGCACAATACAAGCCAACACAAAAAGTGTTACAATTATGAACAGAAAACTTGCCGTGGCTAGACATCACCTATCCGCAGGATGATGAAGTTCTTATGCTTTATTAAAAAGAAAAAGTCGCGGTATACAGCGTTGATTTGTTGTGACCGGTCTTGAGTCTCTACGTCTCTTTTACCAACGCGTCTTGGAGCCACTGAGGAGTGAATGCGGCATTACGGGACAAGGAGCCCGACAATTACTTTCGCCCCGCTGTATTTTTCAAGGCCTTTCACACGTTATCTTAAACGGTATGTTTGCATTGAACGCAATATAAACCCCACAATATCCTTTTACCTGACTATAAAAATGAGGAGATACCGCCTTGTTAGGCTTGTTAAAAAAGCTCTTTGGTACCAGTACTGAACGAGACATCAAAAAACTAACCCCTTTGTTGGAACAAGTGAACGCCCATGAACGGCGGATCAGCGCCATGAGCAATGACACACTGCGCGGACAAACAGGTCTGTTTAAAGAAAAGCTGCTTCAGGGAGCCACCTTGGATGATCTGCTTCCCGAGGCTTTTGCTGTCGCCCGCGAAGCGGCGAAACGGGTGGTAGGCATGCGTCCCTTTGACGCGCAGATCATGGGCGGCATCGTCCTGCACGGCGGCGGGATTGCCGAGATGGTCACGGGCGAAGGTAAAACACTCGTCGCCGTCATGCCTTCCTACCTCAATGGACTGACCGGCGACGGGGTGCACATGGTCACAGTCAACGACTATTTGGCGCGCCGTGACGCCGAATGGATGGGGCCTATCCATCGCTTTTTAGGGCTCAACGTTGGCATCATTCAACATGATATGTCGGAGTGGGAACGCCAAGCAGGCTACCGTGCAGATATCACCTACGGCACCAATAATGAATATGGCTTTGATTATCTGCGCGATAACGGATCTCCGTCCCTCAAACACTGTGTACAACGCAAGCTGAATTACGCCATTGTGGACGAGGTGGACTCGATCCTCATCGACGAAGCGCGCACGCCTTTGATCATTTCCGGCAGACCTGAAAAAAGCTCGGATATGTATTTGCGCGTAGATGATGTGGTCCGTCAGCTGCGCAAAGATATTCACTTTGAAAAGGACGAGAAACAACGGCATATTATTTTGACCGATGACGGCATGGTCATGTGCGAGCGGCTGCTGGGCGTGGATGATATGTATACAGACGACAGCATCGGCTATGTGCATATGATCGAACAGTCGTTGAAAGCCCATCATTTCTTCAAGCGCGATGATGAATATATGGTAAAAGATGATGAGGTGCTGATCGTTGATGAGTTTACCGGGCGCGTCATGGAAGGACGCCGCTACTCCGACGGATTACACCAAGCCATTGAAGCCAAAGAACGGGTTCCGCTGCGCTTCGAATCCCAAACCATCGCCACCATCACCTATCAGAATTACTTCCGCATGTACAATAAATTGGCGGGCATGACGGGTACCGCATTAACGGAAGCCGTTGAGTTTGAAAATACCTACAACCTAACGGTTACCCAAATCCCTACGAATTTGCCCCTTATACGACAGGACCAAACGGACTTGGTCTTCGCTTCTGAAATGGGTAAATTCAACTATGTTATCCGCGACATTGCGAAAATTACCGCTAGCGGTCGCCCCATTCTCGTGGGAACCGTATCCATTGAAAAGTCGGAACAGGTGGCGCAAATGCTTGATCAGGCAGGCATCACGGGCTATCAGGTCTTGAATGCCAAACATCACGAACGGGAAGCTGCTATCGTTTCGAATGCAGGTAAACGCAGCGCCATCACCATTGCCACCAATATGGCGGGCCGCGGCACCGACATTAAGCTTGCCGAAGGCGTTCGTGAGCTCGGCGGTTTGTACATTATCGGCACAGAACGCCATGAATCCCGTCGGATCGACAACCAGCTGCGCGGCCGCTGCGGTCGACAGGGCGATCCCGGAACCACTCGCTTTTATGTGAGTTTGGAAGACGAAGTGGCGCGTCTTTTCGGCGGCAATCGGGTGAAGAGTTTTATGGGCCAGCGGGGCGGCGAAGAAATGGATGAGACACCCCTGAATATGCGTATTTTGTCGCGCTCCATTGAATCTGCCCAGCGCAAGGTGGAAGAGTTCAACTTTGAAAGCCGCAAACATCTGCTTGATTATGACCAGGTCATGGACAAACAGCGCAAATATATTTACGGCTTGCGTCGCGAGATTTTAGAAGGGCGCAATCTCACCGACCATTTACATCGTATGATCCAAAATATTATTGGAGACATGATGGATACCTATGCGCCGGAAGATAAAAGCCCCGACAATTACGATTATGAAGGACTGGAAGCCGCTTTTTTCGCCATGTTCGGCTTTGAATTCGATCTCGACGATTCAACGGATGAGGCAGAGCCGCTCCCTGATTCGCTATTCCGTCAAGCCACAGAGGAATACCAACGACGTGAAGCCTTGTTTGTAGAAAAGCTACAGATTCATTTCGATGAGAGTGAAGATGAAATCTACCGCACCATCAGTCCTGAAAAATATGCACGCAAACGCTTTCAACAAATAGAAGCTTCGGAATTGCTGCGCGTTATAGATGAAAAATGGATCAACCATCTCTATGAAATGGATTATCTGCGTGAGTCCGTGCGCTTGCGTGCCTTCGGACAAAAAGATCCCTTACTTGAATACAAAGAAGAAGGCTACGAACTCTTCAACAACCTCATTCAGGTCATTGAAGATAGTGCCATTCAAATGTTGTATAGAATTACCGATCCGGAACGGCGGCACGGCATGGCGCCCGACACGGGGCGTGCCCCTGAAGGACAAGCCAAAACGCAGCGTACACGGGAATATCAATACAGCGGCGCTACGAAAGAAGGAGGCGGTGGCTTCGCCCACCTGAATACCGATCAACTGAATGTTGCCGCGCAAAAAAAGAGCAGCCGGTCGGAAAAACAACAACCGGTGCGGGTAGTGGAAAAAATCATGCCCAATGATCCTTGCCCCTGCGGTAGTGGAAAGAAATACAAAAAATGTTGCGGTCGTATAAACAACTGATTCCTATCCTCATCCTTATTTTTTGGCTGGTTATGGTGGGGATGTTGATTTATCGTGAGGCGATTTTACCGCGTATTTATCGCGGTCTGAGTTCCAAAAGAATTGATGTGCCTCTCGACAGTTGGCTGGGCTTGTATTTCGATGAAGACCAGTCCGTGGGCTTCCTCCATTTACGTACGATACCCGAAGAACGCTCCGATGAAAAGGGCTACCACTTAAGCGTGGAAATGCAAATGAACTTTCCGCTCTTCGGTCAGGAAACGAGACTTCGTATTGTCGGCAACACGTGGTCATCCGCCGTGAAGGGACTCAAAGAATTTGATATGCACCTGAAAGCCGATGAGCACGAAACTCGCGTGGAAGGCGTGGTAGAAGATAACATGCTGCGTGCGACCCTCCATACGGCCGGCGAAACCATGCCCTTCAGCCTGCCCGCGCCCGGAGAATTACTGCTGTCCGGTAATCTCGGGCTAAACGCCGCTTCCTTGCCGCCACTCCACCCCGGTGAGTTTGTCTATGTGGATGCCTTCGATCCCACCACACTGTCCATGGGCCGCGCAAAAATTTCTGCCATTGGCCGGGAAACCTTAACCATCAATGACGAGGAAATAGAAACGACCGTTCTGCAAACAACTATTTCCGGGATCAACACGCTGGCGTGGCTCTCTGATGACGAAGAAATTGTCCGTGCACAAACGCCTTTCGGGTTGATCATCAAAAAGATTGCGCCTGAGTCTGCCATCAGCCCCTTGCCTGTAGAAGAATCCGCGAATCTTATGCGTAATTTGTCGGTCACGTCAACAGGGCCCGCTCCCGACGAAGACGCTGACATGTTGCGCTTCAAGATCGCAGGTATTGATGAATCCTTGATGCCTCCCGAAGACTTGCGGCAATACCGCGACGGAGACACATGGTATACAAAACGTTTGGATCCCGAAGATCGCTTTCTCCCGCCTGCCGAAGAGGAAGAAGACCTTGAACCATACTTGGGCGCAGACATGCTGATCCAGACCACCCATCCCCGTATCCGTGCCGCCGCTGAGGACATGATCGGAGATACAGAAGATCCGTGGGAGAAAGCCGTCAAGATCCATGATTGGGTCTATACGCATATCGACAAGCGCAGCGTGCTCAGTGTGCCCAGTGCCTTGGACGTGCTTCAGACGCGGGAAGGAGACTGCAATGAGCATGCGGTCTTATTTGCCGCCCTCGCACGTGCTGTCGGTGTACCAACACGCATTGCTATCGGTTTGGCGTGGAGTTCCTTCATGAACGGCTTCGGATATCACGCTTGGCCCGAGGTCTATGTGGGGCAATGGATCGCCATGGATCCTACCTTTGGAGAACACACCGCCAATGCCACCCACATCAAATTGTTTACCGGAGGTATCGACCAGTGGCCCCGACTTATGGGCTATCTGGGCGTGCTTCGTATTGATATATTATCGGATCCGACCGAGGCAGAAGACCGTCATGAAGGAGAGAGGACTCCATGAACTATTCCATTGAAACCGTGGGGCTGAGTAAACATTTCGGCGAAAAATATGCCGTCGACGCCCTTGACCTTTCAATCAAACCGGGTACTTTCTTTTGTTTTTTAGGACCCAATGGAGCCGGTAAAACAACGACGATAAAAATGTTGACAGGCTTGCTTCATCCCAGTGCAGGCAAAGCGCTGCTGAATGGCTTCGACATCACGAAGGACGCCGTGAAAGCAAAAGAACTGTTGGGCTATGTGCCCGATCATCCTTTCCTGTACAACAAACTTACGGGAAACGAATTCATGCGTTTCGTGGCAGGCCTATACCGCATTCCCGATTCAATCTATCGCGAACGAAGCGCCCATCTTCTCGACATCTTTGAACTGAGCGATGTGGCCGATCAATTGATTGAAGATTATAGCCATGGCATGTGCCAAAAACTGTCTTTCGCCTCTTGCTTCCTGCACGACCCGTGTATCGTCATCGTCGACGAACCCTGGGTCGGCTTGGACCCTAAAAATATACGCTTCGTAAAACGCTTCTTACGCAACCAATGCCGCGAAAACGGATTGACCGTGTTCATGTCGACTCATACCCTCGCCATTGCCGAGGAGGTGGCTGATCTGATTGGGATTATCAACAACGGCCGGTTGTGTACGCTGGGCACGGTGGAGGAGATTAAGGCGCTCAATGACCGCCCGGGCACGCTCGAGGATGTGTTCTTGGAAATAACGCAAGGCGTTGACGAAGAAGCACAAGAAAGTGTTGCAGCCCTCCAATCCGGGGATACACGATGAATCAAGTTTGGACGATTATCCGAGCAAAAATGCGTATTGGCGTACATGAAATTGCAAGTGTACGCCATCAGTCTAAACTCAAAGTGGGCGTGATCAGTGTGGCTGCTCTCGCTTTATGGGTGGGCGCTTTCTTTTTCTTTCGCTCCGGATTTTTGTGGATCATGTCTTTCGGCGGCCAAGGCATAGAAGGCGTGAATTTCGGCGATTTGGTAATGACACGGCTTCTGAGCATTTTGACCTTGTCCATCTTTATGCTCCTCATCTTTTCCAATGTGCTGATCGCTTTCTCCACCCTATACCGTTCTTATGAAGTGATGTATTTGGTGCAGGCACCAATTCGTTTCGATCATTTCTTTTACGCGCGCTTCTTCGAATGCGTTGTCTTCAGCTCTTGGTCTCTCGCATTTTTGGGTTCACCCTTGATGCTCGCCTATGGGCTGGCAACGAAGGCACCTCTCATCTTTTACGGAGCGGTAGCCGCTTTTTTCTTGCCTCTCATCTTGGTGCCCGCTACCTTGGGAGCGATCATTACCATGGTATTGGCGCGGATATTTTCCCGACTCAAAGCGAAGTGGATTGTTGGATTAGGCATTACCATACTCCTTCTCTTTTTCCTGTATATCCGCAATGTTTTGCGGGGCACCAAAATATCTGATGATACGATTTTACCTGTATTCATGGATGTTACACGGCGCGCCCAATCCTGGACATTACCCAGCCATTGGGCGTCGCAAGGTATGTTGGATGCCGCCCACAACAAGCCGAGTGAATCGTTGTTCTGGTTCCTGTTGCTCGTCTCCACAGCGCTCGTATTGCTCCTTTTCGCAGGACGTTTAGCAACCTACATTTTCTATCCCGGCTTCTCTGATCTTGCCGGCATGGACAGACAACGCTTCCGCCCTGAAAATCGGGGGATCCTCAATCGGCTTGAAAGGCTGTTGGTATTTATACCGAATCCGAAGCGCGCCCTCACCGTAAAAGATATTAAGCTTTTTTGGCGCGACCCAACACAATGGTCTCAATTCGTTATTTTCTTTGGAATCATGGCGATCTATGTGGCGAATCTGCGTAACAGCTCCCGATTCTATGAAGGGGAGATGTGGCGCAGTTGGATTGCCTGCCTGAACGTGGGCTCCGTCACCTTGATCCTTGCTACCTTGACAAGTCGTTTTGTTTTTCCCTTGGTCAGCTTGGAAGGGCGCAGATTTTGGATCATCGGTCTTGCGCCGCTCACCTTTCGCGGGCTCGTGTGGCAGAAGTTTTGGCTGAGCATCGGTATCACTTCGTTCTTTACGGTGGGACTCGCCTTTTTGTCCGCCACCATGCTCAAACTTGAACCCGTTTATTTCTGGATGACCGTTTATAGCGTGACCATTGCCAATTTCGGACTTGCCGGATTGGCGGTAGGGCTGGGAGCCCTCTACCCCAATTTTAACGAAGACAATCCCGCCCGCATTGTAAGCGGGCTGGGCGGGACGCTGAACTTGCTCTTAAGCGTCGGTTACATTACGACCCTCGTTGCCGGTCAAACACTGGTCCTTCAATGGAAAGCTATCGGCAGATTTGGCAGCGAAGATACCTTTCATTACGCCCTTACCGGTGCTGTATTGGCCGGTGTTATCGCGACCGTCATCTGTGTCACCCTGCCCATGTATTTGGGATTACGGAATCTTCGTAACATGGAGTATTAAGAATGATCAAATTTAGCGTGAACACGGCGCAGCACAGTGAATTCGTAAATATCGATTCGCAAGTAAATCAGCTGTTGCGTGAAACAGGATTGGAAAATGGATTATTGCAGCTGTATGTACCCCACACCACCGCCGGTATTACAGTCAATGAAAACACCGACCCCGGCGTCCCCCATGATATTCTGCTTGCCTTAGATAAAGTGATTCCGTGGCAATCGGAAGCCTATCGCCACAATGAGGGAAACAGTGCCGCCCACGTCAAAGCATCGCTGATGGGCTCAGGGCTGACGCTGATCATCAAAAACGGGCGCCCTCAGCTGGGTACTTGGCAGTCCGTATTTTTCTGCGAGTTTGACGGACCGCGCAACCGCACTGTATGGGCTCTCCCCGTACCCGAACAATAAGCGCGCCGCCGTTTTCTGCCCCTCGGCTTAATCAATCATCGCCTGCGAAATGGTTGTGTCAATGGGAAGAAGACACAGTGGCGGGGGTGTGCCGTTGAATCTTATGTGAGAATTGCGTATCAGAGGTGTCCAATATAAAGCCGAAGAAAAACACGGCTAAGGCACCCAACACGAAAAATCCAATGTATTTCATAATTTTTGTGCTCCTACTGTTTAGCTAGATTAACAATAGGAATGTAACGTGAATTCCCCCCCCGAAAAGCGAACATAAGAACGATGCAAAGGCCAATCGCCTGTATTGATATAAATACCTGAAGTTTCACCTTCTTCAATGTGCTGAATAAGCGGGGCATGGGCATGACCGCAAATGATAATCGATTCTTGCCCACTTTCGATCATACTGCGTGCATGTTCTTGCAATATAAGGGCTTCCGGCCCTTTTCCGGGATTGGGCGCTTTTAATTTTCTACGACTCAAATTACTCAAAAATTGCGCCAGCGCCATGGCGCGGTCGGGATGGATACATCGGAATAGCCTTTGAAGAAAGGAATTGGATGCGGCGCGCTTAAACCATAAATAGCGGCGGTCATCGGGGTTCATGCCGTCGCCATGAAACAAAAGAGCTTCCTTTGTGCCAAAAGGCAGGCGAAGCCGGTCAGGATGCACCTGCATCCCGGTAAGTTGTTTCAATTGATCCCCTGCCCATAGATCATGATTGCCCCGAAGGAGATGCAATTCTACACCTGCCTCGTGGAGCGTAAAGAGCTGGTGGAGTACATCAAAATAATCAGCAAAGACAACGTGCTTATATTCGAACCAAAAATCAAAGAGATCCCCAAGGCAAACGAGCCGTCCCACGCGATCCGTATCTATTTCCTTCAAAAATCGGATAAACTCTTTTCTGCCATTGTCCTCATAGGCTTTGGGTTTCAAATGTACATCCGAAAAAAGAAGCGTTTCTTTCACGTTATCCGCCAGTCGTATTCCCCTTAAAACCATTGCAATTTAGACAAAGGCCAGAACCTTAAAACTGCACGCCCTACAATTTGCTTATCGGTGACGGCATGGAAACTGCGGCTGTCTTTGCTGACAGAGCGATTATCACCGAGCACATAATATTCTCCAGGTTGAAGGTAACATATATCCCGCCCCGGCGCTTGCCTGGCCGCGTCGGGCAAATAATCGCTTTCGTCAATTTGCCAATTGTTAACACGAACTACGCCGCGGTCATATTCAACCTTCACTTGAGCGGAGCTATCGTTGCCATCAATCAAAGGCGCCGCGTCAACGCTGTGTGAGGAGAGAGCAGGGTTATAGGCTATGAGTCGTTTAACGTAACGTTTGTGCGTCTGGTCTTCGAAGATGATGATATCTCCCTCTTTAAAGGGCTTCACCCAATCGAAATAGTCGACGGTCTTGAACCAATGAGGAAGTTTAAAGACTAGGATATGATCACGGTCATGTAGGTTGGGCAGCATGGAATCTCCCAAGACCTCATAACCTTCCACCACAAAGGTTCTGATTACCCAGAAGACTACAAGAAAAAGGACGACGAGTTTTACCAATTCAAAGGCTTCTCGTTTCAGTCTCGGCTTTTCGATCTCCTCAGGTGTGGAAGAATCACTATGTACCTGTTCGGTGTCCAATAAATACTCCTATGCCTCTGTCCGACAAGGGTAAAAAGAAAAAGCTTGCTGTACAATACGCGGACAGAAATCATCTATAGTAATTATACATGTTTATTTGCACAGCCGCAATGATCATTGACTTAAAGCAAAGGCGTAGACGACCAATTGTTCGTCTTTAGGATAGCTGTCCGGCAGCGGAGGAAACTGTCCCACAAGGAGGATCGCCTGTAACCCTGCTTCACCCAAGTTGGGATCAGCGGCGGGCTTCGAAATTTTAGGCTCTCCTAATAAGCGCCCGTCACGACTGACCCGAAAGGTCACTTCTGCCACGTTTTCCGTATCATCCATGTACAATCCTGAGGGGATAAAAAAAACAGCCTCCACCTTGCGCCGCACCTGGGTAATCCAAAAGCCCAGTTCCGAGGGCACCGATCCGCCCACAACACCGGTGGTAGCAGTCACCTTACCGGCATCGACAAGCTTGGGCTCCGTCGCTTTAATGATCTCCGGTTCAGGATCCACAGGTTTAAGGTCAGGCTGCGGTTTGGGTTTGGGTTCAGGCTTCGGCTCGGGCTTAGGTTCCGGCTTAGGCTCGGGTTTCGGTTCCGGTTTCGGTTCCGGCTTAGGCTCCGGCTTAGGCTCCGGTTTAGGTTCAGGCTTGGGCTCAGGTTTGGGTTCGGGCTTCGGTTCGGGCTCTGGTTCAGGCTCCGGTTCCGGTTCGGGTTCCGGTTCAGGCTCAGGCTCAGGGGCAATCTCCGGTTCAGGTTCAGGTTCCGGCGCGGGGGGCTGCACGGATGCTTCGGCATCACCAACGTCTTGGTTGATATTCAGAGAACCGCCGGAAAAAACAATAATCTCAGGTTCGGCCTGAGTCATCCAAAGAGAGAAAACAATAGCTCCAACTAAAAAGAATAGGTGCAGCACAACAGAAAGTACAATAAGGCGGAACAGCCGTCGCTTACGGTACTGTTCTCCTTTGTAATACTCATTCAAGTATTCATATTCTGTTTCATGATGTGTGGGGCGGTTTTTCATAGCGTACTTTTTGTTGCATAGGCCTAACTAAATGTGATGCTGACACTGGAATAACGGATTGAAAATGGAATGCTTATTCCGGGGAAGTTCTTTTGCAGTGCCGGGCAGAAGGTTCATGAATGGTACATGCTGCCCGCAACGTAGCTAAACATGACAGGAGCCATAACCTCCAACTCCGGCTATTATAGGGGATTTGTATGCAAAAGTGCATCTTTATACCCATTATTATACTGCGACGGATTTAAGGTTGGAATGCAACCGGTGCAAAACAAAAGAGACGTCATAGAGATCTTCAGTACAATAGTTCTTGTGAAACACCCGAAGGAGTCCACAATGTCTAGGCGCCGGATTCTTCGGTACCGGGGGTGTGAGAGGAAGAACCTTTTACTGTGATGGGCAGAATAGATTGTATTTCGAGTTTGAGCTTACGGATAAGCGAATATCGGTTGCCCTGATATCACAGTAAAGACTATACTATGAAGGGAGCGCTGGCTCCGCAGGTCTTTATAATCCCCCAACCCAGTTTAGTTCGGAAGGAAATTCAATGTTAAAAGGACTTGGTGACCTTGGCAAAATGGGCGGCCTTATCAAGCAAGCCATGGAAATGAAAGAACGCATGGAAACGCTGAAAAGTACACTTGCCGATGAGCGGGTGGAATTTTCTGTTGCCGGAGAAGTATCGGTTACACTGAACGGCAATATGGAAGTGGTTTCCTTGACAATCAATCCCGGTCTTCTCCAATCTGAAGATGCAGAAACGATTGAAGGCGTTATTACCGCCGCCATGAATGGCGCCTTGGAAAAGACACGGGCCCTTGTGAAATCTAAAATGAGCGATCTGGCGGGTCTCGCCGAAATACCGGGGATTTTTTAGTGAGAATCGTCTTTTTTGGTACGCCTTCTCTCGCTGTTCCCACTCTGGCCGCCTTATCTGAATCCCATACCATTGCCGCGGTGATCACCCAACCGGATCGTCCGCGCGGGCGCAGCAGCAAACCGGAACCCTCCGAAGTAAAGCAGTGGGCAGTGGCACATGGACTAACTGTAGACCAGCCGCAAAGGATCCATGACGGCAGCTTTGAAGCGTCTTTAAAAGCGCTGGAACCCGATCTGTGCGTTGTCGCCGCTTACGGGCGTTTACTGCGTCAGGCCGTATTGGATGTGCCGCCCCTAGGCTGGCTGAACATGCATCCAAGCCTCTTACCCCGATGGCGCGGTCCGTCTCCCATCCAATCTGCTTTGTTGTATGGCGACGTGGTGACGGGCGTCACGATCATGCGCATGGTATTGGAAATGGACGCGGGCAATATTGTGCTGCAAGAAGAAACGCCCATTGGCGCGGAAGAGACTGCAGGTGAACTTACCGACAGACTGGCCGTCTTAGGTGCAGACGCGATGGTGCGCGCCGTCGATCTGATCGCTTCAGGAACGGCTCCTGATATTGTGCAGGATGTCAGTCGGGTCACGACGACCACCCTCTTTGAAAAGAAATACGGTAACATGGTGTGGGCCGCGTCGGCGTCGGCCCTTCATAATCAAGTGCGCGCCTGCAACCCGTGGCCCATGGCACAGTGTCGTTTTCGCGGCCAATTGTGCCGCATATTAAGGACCCGGCTCATATCCGATTCCGAGGAAAAGGACGCTGCCCCCGGCACTGTTCTTGAAGTCCATAAAGATCATGTTGTGCTCGCAACAGGGAAAGGGAAGCTCGCCCTATTGCAACTCCAAATGGCCGGAAAGAAACCATTGGATGCTGCCGATTTTCTGCGCGGTGCCCACTTGACAGTTGGTGAGCGCTTTGAGGATGTCCACTGATGGCCGTTGATCTTGTACGAGACACTGCCATCCATATTTTGATGGGCGTTCTTCTCCACAACAAACATGTGGATGTGTCGATCGACCGAAAATTACGACGGGGGAAATATTCTCCCCAAGGCTCACGTTTCCTAACACACTTGGTCTATGGCGTAGTCCGCCACAAGACCCTATGCGATTATGTCTTGTCCGATTTATGCAGTCAGCCTTTGGATGAATTGCCTATAGCGGTATTGATGATCTTGCGTATGGGCGTTTTCCAGCAGTTGTTTTGCGATAACGTCACACGCCCCGCCATGGTTCATACTTCTGTGGATCTGGCGAAGCGGCATAGCCACCCCGGACTGGCGCGGTTGGTCAATGCCGTCCTGCGTCGCGTTCCCGATTCATTAGAACAACTTGTTTTGCCGGATAAAGACACAGACTTGGTTGAGTTTCTTCGTGTCCGTTATTCCACGCCTCGTTGGATGATCCGTCTTTGGATTCAGTTATTTGGTGAGGTGGAAGCTGAACGCTTTTGCGAAATTTGTTCTCGCCCCGCTCCGCTCACGCTTCGTGTTAATACACGGGTGACCACACGAGACGCCGCCGCTGAAGCTTTAACCAAAAGCGGTGTGTCTGTTTCTGTCGTCCATGAAGATTTCGAAGCGCTGCAGGTGGAAGGCGGGGTAGACCCCTTAAAAACGCAGTGGTTCAAAGAAGGTCATTTCATGGTTCAGAATCCGGCATCTATGCTTCCCTCACGGTTGACGTGTGTGGAGGCCGGACAAACCATTCTGGACATGTGCGCTGCACCGGGTGGAAAAACAACCCATTTGGCTGCCTTAAGCAACGATGAAGCGCGCCTTATCGCCTTGGAACGCTTTCCCACACGGGTCGGAAAAATCGAGGAAAACTGCCTGCGCCTCGGCATACACAGCGTGCAAGCTCTTTGCGGCGATGGGCTGACTCCCCCCTTTAAAGCGGAAAGTTTTGATACAATTATAGTGGACGCGCCTTGTTCGGGCTTAGGCACACTGCGTCGCCATCCCGAAATTAAATGGCGCAGCGGTCCCGACTCTATCCTAGAATTAGCAGAGATACAGCGTGCAATGTTGCGAAAGGCTGTTCAACTTTGTAAGAATGGTGGACTTATCGTATATTCGGTATGCACACTGACACCGGAGGAAACGGTGGATGTTGTTTCTGAAATAGTCGGGGATGGTGTGTGTATGCCTGAAGACGGCCCGGAGTTATTCAATTCGTGGAAGACAAGGACAGGACAATATCAAACAAACCCGTTAGACGCGGCTTGGGACGGTTTCTTCTTGACACGCTTTCGGAAACAATCATAGGCTTTGCGTATTTCATCCTGCACTTTTTTACATGGTGCATACAATGGTCTCTTGCCTTGATCATGTTTATTTTGGTCATGGCGGGAGCAGGGTATTATACGTATAACTTTGCATTGAAAGGCGGCGGTCATGTAACAGTTCCCAACATCGTTGACCGCCCCGTAACGGAGGCGGCACTGTTGCTGACCGAACGTAATCTTGAACTGGGTCATCAAGTTCAAGCGGCGCATCCGACGATTCCGAAATTCTATGTCATTGCCCAACGGCCCGCCGCAGGGCGCATCGCGCGAGAAGGGCGTCGTATCAACGTGGTGGTCAGCCGTGGTCAAGATTTTTTGCGCACGCCGGATCTGTCGGGCAAGTCTCTGGAAGATGCGCGCCGCGAGATCTTAGCCGCCCGTTTTCGGGTTGGCAGCCTCGCGCGTATCCCTGCGGAATTACCCCGTGACTTGGTGATCTCCCAAGATCCTCCTGCAGGCGGCGAATTGCCGGATCAAGGCGAGATTCACTTGCTCGTAAGTGCCGGTTCCGACCGACCCAGCGCGCTGATGCCTGATTTGCGCGGCTTACTGATCAGCGAAATTGAAAAGGCGCTTGCAAACTTCGACGTGTCCCTGGTGCCCAATGAAGTTGACATTCCGGGCGCGACACCCGATGTGGTTCTCGCCCAGACACCGGCGCCGGATACCTTGATTTATGAAAACCAAATCATCGTCTACGATTATGTACCTTCAATCACGGAAGAACGCATAGCGATCCGTTTTGAAGCGACGGTGCGCCATCAAATGTTCTATGACTGGTACAATCGTGAAGTGCGCGTGGACGTTGTAGACCGTATGGGCAGCCGTCAAAAGGTATGGTCGAAATTACCTGAACATGACGATGCCGCTCGAAGTACCTACATATCGGGAACGGCTATTCGTGTACCGGTCATCTATATTGATGAGGCAAATGTAGAGATTTATATTGACGGCAATCTCGAAGCCTCTTATTTACTTCAGGATGGTAATCCTCCCATTAAAACCAGATAATAGGACAGCAATGACTGCTGTCGTACGATGAAAGTATTGTATGAGTGAACAAAGCATAAAAATTTCTCCGTCACTGCTTGCCTGTGATTTTAGTCGATTGGGCGAAGAGATTCGCGCCATTGTAAACGCCGGCGCAGATATGATTCATTGCGACATTATGGACGGCCATTTTGTGCCCAATATTACCTTTGGCGCACCGGTGGTCGCAAAATTACGCGATCATTGCAGCGTGCCCCTTGATGTGCATCTCATGATCGAAGATCCGGAAGACTATGTGGAAGACTTTGTAGATGCCGGCGCAGACATTATCACCTTTCAGGTGGAAGCCACCTATCATCCTCACCGCCTGATACGGCGCATCCAAGACCTAGGCTGTAAAGCAGGGATCGTGCTCAACCCGGGCACACCGGAAACAGCGCTCAAATACCTCGCAGATATGGTGGATATGGTTTTGGTCATGAGCGTTAATCCGGGCTTTGGCGGACAAGCCTTTATCCCCGAGATGTTGGAAAAGATATCACGGGTACGGGATATGATCGGAGACCGTGATCTTCAAGTAGATGGGGGCATCGATGAAAATGTGGCGCCCTCAGTCATACGTGCCGGTGCCAATGTGCTGGTAGCCGGTTCCTATATTTTCAACCACCACTCTTATCAAAAGGCGATTCAGCTGCTGAAATCTGCGGGCAGCAATGACAACGCCATCGCCGCCTTCTGCTAATTAACGATCTACTTTTTTGAGCAGTGCAGCCAAACGCTTCTCGCTTTGGATGCCGGCACGCACTGTGTGATAGTTGATCTTCCAAGCGTGGCCCATGTAATCCCAGAGTCGGTTATTATTCTCATCGAAGAGGGGATACCATTCGCCGACCTCGTGATTAATGACATGATCCATCACAAATCGGTGTACATTTTCATAGGCGTCCCAGTATTTGGAATCCTCAAGAATCAGACAGGCATCTAAGAGTCCGACCAAAGCTTCAGCCTGCTGCCAAAATTCTTTGTTCCGTTCGCGGGCCGGGCCGTCATTGGGCCCCTCGCAGTATACGCCGCCCCGTTCCCAATCGATCCCATATTGCACACAATGGTCATAAATTTTTCGCATAGGCTCTTTATACGGCTCCACGTCTTGCCCCAAAATATCAAGGGCATGTTTGAGCAGCCAGCAAAACTCCACGTTATGACCGAAGCTGGTATTGTTGAGCGGACGTCCTTCATCATCGTCCACATCCCGATCGGAACCCCATACGTTTTTAAAGAGAATCGCGCGAAGGGGTGTCCAGTCATAGGCGAATTGCGCGATACCGGTGCCGAATTCAGGGTGCATCATCCGTTCGAAAATCAACTTGATTACACGCTCTGTGTCGGTTTTATGACCGTGATATCCTGTCGCCTCATATAAGTTCGTGAATGCTTCCATGAGGTGCATATGCACGTCTAAGGACTTACGGTCTCCTCCGTATACGCCCGGCGCTTTCGCTGTCCAGTCCTCTTCAAAGAATTCGCCAAATCCGCCATGCTGCAAATCAGCAGCACGGGTCTTAATGACGCTATAGGTGTTTTCCGCCAGATCCAAAGCGTCACGGTCGCCGGATGCCATAAAATATTCGCTCAAACAATAAATCGCGAAACTATGTCCATACATGATTTTTGCACGGTCTAGGGGCGTGCCATCCTGTTCACAGGTCCAATACCAGCCGCCATTCTTTTTGTCGAGGAAATGATTAATAAGGAAATCCACGCCCTGACTTGCGATTTCAAGGAACTTCCCTTCGCCCAGCCCTGCGCGGTGAACGGAAGAATAGGTGTAGATCATACGGGCTTGGCAGAGCATGGTCTTAACGGTCTCACCCGTTGGATTGCCGTCTTTATCCAAGTAGGTTAAGAATCCACCGTATTGGGGATCAACACCGTGTGTTTTCCAAAAAGGCAAGAGCTCCTTAAACAAATGATGTTGCGTTTCTTCTTGAGCTTTGACGATACGTTCTTTATTAAACATAATTACCTCCCGAAGCGATGGGCTTTGCTGTTACAACGTTTCTATGTGTGTATCCTACCACAGTTATTTTATATGTGCGCGGCTAACATCGGACAAAGAAGCGGCGGAAGGCCGCGCGGTCGGTGATGTCCGGAAGCGTACTCTATCATTATCACGAATGAGGATCCAAGGTTATTCTTGTTCTTCAAGGAGCGCCTGCGCCAAAGAGCGCGCCTCTTCCTTGTTCAGTTTAATCGTGACTTTACCGCCGCCGGGATGAGCGCAGGTAAGGACACAGCCGTCGGCGCCATGTTTCACTTCCCAGCGCACGCCTTGCGGCAGTTTTGCTTCCGGTACCATCCAGTGTTCCGCATCAAATTCAGCGATCTGGATCAAAACGCCAAAGGCATCTTTCGGATGAATGAAAATCTCTTTCCAGCTGCCGTCAGGATATTCGCGGTGTCCGAAATAGGGGACCTTTAAGTCCTCCAGCTTTTTAATGGTTTCACTCATATGGGCTGTTTGCAAGGTTATATGATGGAAGCCGCCGCTTCGTTCTTTGAGGAAGCCCTCCAAAAAGGAACCCTCCGCCGAAGGAGACAACAATTCTAACCGTGACAAATCACCCAATGCTAAAGTCTGCCAAAAGAACTTGCTGATTTTATCTTCGAAACGTCCGCCGGGAAGAGCTCCCAAAATATCGCGAAAAAAAGCAAGCGCCTTGTCATGGTCATTGACCGCAACGGCAACGTGATCTACGCGCATAATCATAAGATATTCCTTTCATTGTGAACCCACTCTTCTTAATCTATAGAATATCCTATAGGAATCGCGTGATTCTCCGCAAGCCTCGATAGGAATTAGATTATAATAACATGATAGAATCAAAGATAGACACCATCGAAAGACAGTGCCATGAAGAACGCAGATAAAATACGATATAGTCAGATCTATCGGGATGGTCTGCTTAATGATACCCTTGACTTTTGGTTTCCCCATTGCGTGGATACAAAAGATGGCGGATTCTTTACTGCCCTTCATCGTGATGGCTCCATCATTGACACCGATAAAAGTGTTTGGCATCAAGGGCGCATTTCATGGCTCCTCGCCACGCTATACAACACGGTGGAACAACGGCCCGAGTGGCTAGCCTGGTCCAAATCGGGCATCGACTTTTTGCGGCGACACGCCTTCGATCATGACGGACGTATGTACTTCCAACTGACACGGGATGGACGCCCCCTGCGAAAACGCCGTTATATCTTCAGTGAAGCCTTCGCCGCCATAGCCTTTTGCGCTTACGCCGTGGCATCCGGTGACGAAAAGGTCGGTGAAGAAGGACAAGCCATTTTTCAACAGCTACTGAAGTACGCAACAACGCCCGGCATGTTAGCTTCGAAAACCATAGAAGCCACGCGCCCTACGAAAAGTCTGGCGTTACCCATGATTCTTATTAACACTGCCCAAGAATTGCGCGCCACAGTGGGCTGTCCGAAGGCGTGCTCGGAAGAAATCGATCGGTGTATTGCCGAGATCCGTGATAATTTTTTATGTCCCGAGTGGGAATGCGTTCTTGAAACCGTGGGCGCAGATGGCCGCTTCTTGGATCATTTTGACGGGCGTACACTTAACCCGGGTCATGCCATTGAAGCGGCGTGGTTCATCCTGCACGAGGCACGTTTGCGCGGCGGCGATAAACATCTGATTGCACTGGGCTGTCAGATGCTGGATTGGATGTGGCTCCGAGGATGGGACAATATACACGGCGGCATCCTTTATTTCGTTGATGCGAGGGGCTTGCCCGTTCAAGAATATTGGCACGATATGAAGTTTTGGTGGCCCCATACGGAAGCCATTATAGCCACCTTACTCGCCTATCATCTGACGGGCAACGAAAAGTACGCGGAATGGCATCGCCAAGTCCATGAGTGGGCATACGCCCATTTCCCCGATCCGGACTATGGGGAATGGTACGGCTATCTTCATCGGGACGGCCGTGTATCTGTTCGGCTAAAAGGTAATTTATGGAAGGGAAATTATCACTTGGGCAGGATGCAATGGTACTGCTGGCAGCTCTTGGAGAAGGATCTGAACGAACAATCTTTAACATTGCCTTAAATGAGGGAGAAGAACAAATCTTTGTTTGTATCACAACGTAATTATCAATCGTCAGCCGTCGCTTGTCTGATCCTCTTCTGTTTTCTGATAGGCTCTTTTTTCTCCCTTCCCGTAAACGCCGCGTCGCTGCACTGGGAACAATTGCCCGATCTTCCTAATACGGATGGCGTTGCCGGTGCTTTTGTCGGTGTACATGGAGATGCGTTGCTTGTGGCAGGCGGCGCCAATTTTTCACAACCCGTCTGGGAATCCGACAAAGCTTTTCATGATACGATCCACGTGTTGCTCCGTGATGAAAAAGAAGGGGAAACCCGATTTCAATGGCGCAGTGATTTTACATTAGATCGACCCATCGCCTATGGAAGTTCCGTTTCTATAGATAACGGCGTGGTCTGCATCGGCGGAAACGATGCTGAACGCTGCTACAACGATGTCTTTTTATTGCGTTGGAACAGTAGCGGCGGGATCGTTGAAAAAGAGCCCTTGCCTTCATTACCCTATCCCTGCACGACGGCCTGCGCTGCCGCAATAGGAAACCGTACCTATCTTGGAGGAGGCACCACGACCTTAGCATTAGAGAGCGCCCGTTCCGATTTTCTATGCCTTGATCTTGATGATCCTGATCCTCAATGGAAGACTTTATCCGCCCTACCGGGACAGCCCCGTGCATTCGCTATAGCCGCCGCTCAAAACAACGGCACTACAGACTGTGTTTATATTTTCAGCGGCCGCTCTTCTAAGGACCGGGGTGAGACCCTATTCCTGAAAGATACTTGGGAATACAATCCGACGCTCGAAGCCAAGAACCCTACAATAAGCCCGTGGCGAAAGCGTGCTGATGCGCCGCGCTGTCTGATGGCGGGCACAGCCATGGACGTGGGGCAAAGTCACATCTTCGTGCTCTCGGGCGCCGATGAAACTCATTTTTATGACGCAGCTATATTGAAAGACGCCCACCCAGGCTTCCCCAAAGAAGCCTTTGCCTATCACACCATCACAGACACGTGGGCAGAGGCGGGCGCAACGCCCATCAATCAAGTGACCACGACGGCAACACGTTGGGGGAAAGATCCCGTCCATGATCCCATCCTTATGGTGAGCGGCGAAATTCGTCCCCGCGTACGAACGCCGGAACTTTGGTCGGTCAGCCCTGTGGCGAGCATGCAGCATTTCAGTTTTCCCGATGCGACCGTGTTAGGCATTTATCTTATCGCCTTGGTATTGGTTGGTCTCGTCTTTACATCCAGAAACAAAAACACCGATGACTTTTTTCGGGGCGGACAACGCATTCCATGGTTTGTGGCGGGTATGAGCATTTTCGCGACCATGCTCAGTTCCATCACGTTCATGGCAATCCCCGCCAAAAGCTACGCCACAGACTGGGTATATTTTCTTGTCAACATGACTGCCGTGGCGGTCGCGCCCTTGGTCATTTTATTTTTCCTTCCTTTTTTCCGAAACATTGACGCGACAAGCGCTTATGAATACCTTGAGAAAAGGTTTAATCGCATCACCCGACTTTTCGCCAGCGCCTCCTTTACGCTCTTTCAGATCGGGCGCATGGCTATTGTGCTGTATTTGCCTGCACTGGCTTTGGCGGCTATCACGCCCTTGTCCGAAGAGCAGAGCATTTTGTTGATGGGCGTGCTGAGTATTTTTTATTGCGCCACAGGCGGACTTGAAGCGGTCGTTTGGACCGATACACTCCAGAGTTTTGTGTTGTTGGGAGGCGGCTTATTCAGCTTGGTATTGATCTTTCTTCAAATTGACGGTGGGTTTGCCGGCTTTTGGCAGACAGCACAGCTCCATGATAAATTTCATTTTGTAAATCTAGATTGGTCTTCCCACAGCATCGCGACCACGGCGCTTTGGGTTGTTGTGCTCGGCGGTCTAGGTCAAAGCTTGGTACCCTATGCCTCAGATATGGCGGTGGTACAACGCTATATGTCTGTATCCGGTACAGAACAGGCCAAACGAGCGATCTGGACAAATGCGTTGGTGATCATACCGGCAACCTTGCTCTTCTTCGGTATCGGAACTGCCCTCTTTGTATTTTATGTGAATTTTCCCGACCGATTGGATCCCACTTTTAAAACGGATGCGATCTTTCCACTTTTCATTTCACAGGAACTGCCTGTCGGTGTTGCCGGTCTCGTCATCGCCGGGATCTTTGCCGCAGCTCAATCCACCATTTCCACCAGTATCAACAGCATGTCTACTGCTGTCACCACAGACTTTATACGGCCCTTTAACTTAGTGAAAACCGAGCGGGGCTATCTCTTACTTGGACGCATCTTTACCGTAGTATTCGGGTGTGCAGGACTGCTTTTGGCGCTTTTATTTGCAGCGTCAAATATCTTGTCGCTTTGGGATCAGTTTATGAAAATCCTGGGACTTTTCGGCGGTGCCATGTGCGGCCTTTTTTGTCTCGGCATTTTCACACGTCGCGCCAACGGAAAAGGCGCGATGATCGGCGCTATCCTTGGCGCGGTCGGGCTCTTCTTCATTCAACAGTATACGCCCGTTCATTTGCTGCTTCATGCTTTCCTTGGCATTGTATGCTGCTTTGTAACCGGATATATGGCGAGCCTCTTTTTTAGAACCGATCAACGCGCCATAGACGGACTTACCCTCTATACCTTGAAAGAAACAATATCCGCCACTGCGCAAGAAAAGGAATTGCTATGAATCGTAGTCGCCTCCTCTTTGGCATCATAACTATCTTTGCACTGTTGACAACGCTTCCCCTCTTCGCAGACAACTCAACCCTTCCTTTATTTCAACAGGGCGAGGGCGGCTTTCACAGCTACCGTATTCCCGCCTTGGCGGTTACCGCTAAAGGAACAATACTTGCGTTTTGTGAAGGCAGAAAATTCTCAACCGGTGACAGCGGCGATATTGCCATTTTACTGCGGCGCTCTGAAGATCAAGGTAAGAGCTGGAGTGATGCGCAAGTAGTCTGGGATGATCCCGGTAATACGAGCGGCAACCCTTGTGTCGTGGAAGATAAAGACACGGGCATTATTTGGCTTCTCATGACGTGGAATCGCGGCGACGATGTGGAAAAAGAGATCATCGCCCAAAACAGCAACGATACGCGTCGTGTTTTCGTGAGCTCCTCCAACGATGACGGCAGACAGTGGCAGCCTGCACAGGAAATCACTTCCTCTGTTAAAAAAGAGAAGTGGACATGGTACGCTACCGGTCCCGGAAACGGCATCCAACTTCAGTTAGGCGCTCACAAGGGACGTTTGGTCATTCCTTGTGATCATATCGAAGCGAAGACCAAGGGCTATTTTTCCCATGTTATTTATTCCGATGACCACGGTGATACATGGACATCGGGCGGGCGCAGCCCGAGGGATCAGGTAAATGAATCCGCTGTTGTTGAGCTGGCCGATGGCAGACTCATGCTCAACATGCGCAATTATGATAGAACACAACGGTGTAGACAAATCGCTTTCAGTGACGACGGCGGCAGCACTTGGTATGATCAGCAATTTGATACAGCTCTCATTGAGCCCGTCTGTCAGGCTTCTCTAATAAGGCATCGCCTACCTACTGACACAGTTCCGGGAAGTCTTGTATTCAGCAATCCTGCCAGTGAAGAGAAACGAGTCAACCTATGCGTACGCGTCAGCTATGATGAAGGGGAACACTGGCATGGGGAACAAATGCTTCACGAAGGACCAAGCGCCTATTCATCTCTTGCTGTGCTGCCCGACGGTTCTATAGCATGCCTCTATGAAGCCGGTCTTAAACACCCTTATGAATCCATTCGCTTCGCTCGTTTTCTCCTGCCAAAGGACAAAACACGACCCTAAAGCTACACCGGGCATTCCCGCCTAAGAGAAGATTCATAACTGATAAAAGCCATCTTCCTATTTCTTGGTCGGACTGCCGGGATTTATTTTACCGAGGAAAGCATGAATGAAAGCCTTCGGTAGTGATAAAATAATTTCGCTCTCCCGCATACGCTGGTGACGAGTACTTAGATGTGTAATCCCTCACCAGTATTGAGCAGATACCGACACGGCACTTTAAGGACATTTATGAATCAAATCCAAACAATATCATGTAAGCGCTGTTTATTCGACAGCCATGTCGCAGGGTTCCGACTTGACGAAGACGGCATCTGTAATTATTGTCACATGCAGGATCATTTGGAAGAACGCTTCCCCACCGGTGAAACAGGAGAACGGATCCTCCATCGGATGGCTGCTAAAATACGGAAAGCAGGGCGCAACAAAGCTCATGATTGTATCGTCGGTGTGAGCGGCGGCAGGGATACTTCCTACTGCCTTTATTACGCTAAAGAAAAGATGGGACTCCGGCCGTTAGCCGTCCATTTTGATAATGGTTGGGACTCAGATTCGGCAAAGTCCAATTTGGAGCAGCTATGCAAAGCCTTAGACGTAGCGTTACACACGGTCACCATGGATTGGGAGGATTCACGGGAATTGACCAACTGCACCATTCGTGCTTGTGTGCCTTATATTGATCTGACCAATGACATTGGCATCGCCAGCGCCTTATACCGTACTGCCGCAGAACGGGGAATCCGCTACATTCTTCTCAGTCATTCTTTTCGTGAGGAAGGAATCACACCGCTGAAGTGGAATTATATGGATGCCCGTTACACACGCAGCCTGATCCGCCGTTTCGCCACCAAGAAATTGAAGCATTTCCAAAATACGGACATCCACCATTTCTTTTATTGGATTTTTATGAAACGTATTTCTGTCGTGAATATTACCAACTATTATGATGACAGGGGCAGTCAGGTAGATGACTTTTTAAAAGAGCGCTTCGGCTGGGAAGACACGGGCGACTATCATATGGACAATGAACTGTTTTCCTTGGTTTACTATTATGCCTTAAAAAAGTTTGGTTATGATTGGCGCATCGTAGACTTGTCGGCAAAGATCCGTTCCGGCGTACTCACCCGCGAAGAAGCCCAAGCCATTTTTGATACGCCGGCCGAGTTCGAAAACGAGGTATTGGTAAAGCGCTGCTTAGAAAAACAGGAATTATCGGAAGAAGAGTTTGCCGCCATCTTAAAAGCACCGAATAAATTTTTTACGGACTACCCGAATTACTATTTTCTGCTGCGTCGGTTTCGATTCTTTTTCAAACTCCTTTGCCGGTTGCATATCCTGCCTATCCATGCCTATGAAAAATATTTCGACGCCGTTTAATATTGAATCCTGATGAATTTGCAACAGAAGGTTTATTTTGCCATACTATTTTGATAGGGAACCTTCTGTACCATAAGATAGTGTGCAGATCAGATGTATCTTTTGCCGCCGACCGGAGCTTGTCTCCATTGTTGATATAAAGGAAATGCTTCATGACGATGACAAAACGCGATATTGCGGATCAGATGAGTCAAACTCTCCATATTCCTACCAAAGATAGTGTCAAAGTAATTGAGAATATTCTCGCTGTTCTCAGTGATGGTCTCGTGGAAGGGGACTACTGGGAAATGCGAAACTTTGGTGTTTTCAAAACCAAACAGCGCGCTCCGCGAACAGGACGCAACATCCACACGCGCGAAAAGGTGAAAGTCCCTGCTTATCGCGATGTCGTATTTAAACCAGGCAAAGAGATGATAAATCGTGTTGCTAAAGCACCGGTGGTGGTTCGCCCCAAATTGCGTAAAAAATAAGGGGATTAATGAACTCTTGTTCATTTTCATGTTCATCACCTACAGAAGAATAGCCCATGCGTGAACACGAACTATTACTTGCCTGCGATACGAGCACACCCTACTGTGCCCTTTCCTTATGCGCATTCAATGGAGAAGAAAAGCGTGTCCACCTCCGCGCCAACTATTGTGTGGAACGGCATCGACTCCATGCGGAAGGGCTGTTATCGGGTACCCATCAAATGCTTGAAGCAGCGTCTTGCACCCTAGACGATATAAGCTATCTGGCGGTAGCTTCCGGACCCGGTTCCTTTACCGGATTGCGCGTGGGGCTTGCCACATGGAAAGGGCTTGCCTTTGCGCTGCGTCTGCCCTTAATAGCCGTCCCCACTTTAGACGCCATGGCGCGGCTTGTGCCGCTCTATGACGGTATCGCTCTTCCTTTAATTGATGCGCGTATGAATGAAGTCTTCGCTGCGGCATACCGCTATTTTTCAGGGACACGGGAAAAAATAATTTCAGATGCAGCCTGTTCTGTTGAAGCGCTAATTACGCAGCTTGGCGAACAACCGGGGCCCATTTTATTTTTCGGCGATGGCGCAGAACGCTACGCTTCCGAAATCAAAAACTTGTTGCCCTCCGCCCATTTAGTTGCACCGGAAAGCACAACTCCACGTGCGGATACAGTGGCAGCAGAAGCCTATGCCTTGCTTCAACAGGGCGTAGAGACTGATCCCGCCTTGGCCGCCCCCACCTATTTGCGTCGTTCACAAGCGGAACAAGCCCGTGACGCTAGCCTCCAATCGAAGACCTCCCCATAGAGATTTTAAGCATGCCAAGCAAGGACATATCCGAACTACGCTTTTCACCGCTGCAACTGGAAGATATTCCTTTTTTGGTGCTTATGGAAGGCGCTTCTTATCCGGATCCGTGGACATACAACATGTTTCGCCAGGAGATAGACGGCCCAATCAGTTATTTTTGTGTCGTCTTCCAAAACGATCAACGGATCGGCTACGGAGGATTTTGGCTGCTCTTCGATGAGGCACATATTACACGGGTCACGATCACTCTTGAGATGCGCGGCAGACAATTTGGCATGCGATTAATGAATCATCTTCTCGACGAGGCACGGAAACGGTCGGCACACGTCGCCCGGCTCGAGGTGCGCGAAAGCAACCAAACTGCGATCACTTTGTATGAACGGTTGGGCTTTTTTCGGGAAGGCGTACGCAAAGGCTATTACGCACAGACCAACGAAAATGCCATTGTCATGAGCAAGAAGTTCAAGATAGGCAGTTAAATCCGCCGTCTCCTCGTACACAAGCATAAAAAAAACGGCAGCCGAATATTCTTTCGACTGCCGCAATCTTTCATCAACAAGAATCAGAGCATTTGCAGCTTCTACACTCAGACCTTTTCACGAGCCGTGTATTTGGTGTGAAGCAGTTTGTGCGAGATTTCACCCAAAGGCGTTCCGAGGAACTCTTCATAAATCTGGGTGATTTCCGGATTCTCATGGGACTTGCGCAGTTTTTTGCCTTCGTCTTCCTTGTATATGGCTTCAATACGTTTCCGTCGAATGGCGTTGGTCGTCATGCGCGGCTGACCGCCGCCGCCGATACAACCACCGGGGCAGGTCATGATTTCGATAAAGTGATACATGGCCTCACCGGCGCGCACCTTTTCAATCAGGGTCCGGGCATTGCCCAATCCGTGAGCCACAGCAACTTTCGCCGTCACGCCATTGAGGAACGACCATTCAGGCAGACAATCTTCAAAAGTGACTTCCGCCGCTTTGATGCCTTCCAGTCCTTCGACAGGGCCAACGTGCAGATTATCGAAAGGCAGTTCACGACCGGTCACAAGTTCCCAAGCCGTACGCAGTGCCGCTTCCATAACGCCGCCTGTATTGGCGAAGATATCGGCAGCACCGGAACTCATACCGATGGGGGAATCCTGCGGGCTGTCGGGAAGGTTGACAAAGTCAATGCCTGCTTCCTGGATCATGCGTCCCAGCTCACGCGTAGTTAGGACATAATCCACGTCCTGCACGCCGCTGTCATTCATTTCCGGACGTTGCGCTTCGTATTTTTTCGCCGTGCAGGGCATAACAGACACGACAATCATGTCTTCCGGTTTCTTGCCTATCTTTCGGGCATAGTAGGTTTTTGCAACGGCACCGAACATCTGTTGCGGCGACTTGCAGGTAGACAGATTATCCAGCATATCAGGATAGAAATATTCGAGGAATTTAATCCATCCAGGTGAACAGCTCGTAAACATAGGCAGTGCGACAGGCTCTTTATCGACCAACGCTTTTTTCAGCCTCGTGAGCAACTCGGTACCTTCCTCCATAATGGTAAGGTCAGCAGCAAAGTTGGTATCAAAGACGGCATGAAAGCCCAAACGCCGCAAGGCAGTGACCATACGGCCGGTGACAAGGGTTCCCGGTTCGAGGCCAAAGCACTCTCCGAGGGCAGCGCGAATGGCGGGAGCCGTCTGCACGACCACAGTCTTGGTAGGATCGTCAAGCGCGTCCCATACTTCCTTGACCTGATCCCGTTCAATGATAGCACCTACAGGACACACGGCGGCACATTGACCGCATTGCACGCAGACCACATCATCAAGATCTTGGGAGAATGCCGGTCCCACGACGGTGGCGAAACCACGACCTTGAGGGAAAATACCGCCAACGCCTTGGGTGTCATTACAGACCGTGACACAACGTCTGCACAAAACACATTTACCCGTATCGCGGATGAGCGCAGGCGTACTGTCATCAATATGTACTTCGCTCTTTTCGCCGGGATAGGTGATTTCGGTAATGCCCAAATCATGGGCAAGTTCTTGCAATTCGCAGTCATCGTTGCGGTTGCAGGTCTGGCAATCACCACAGTGATCAGACAAAAGCAGTTCGACGACGGTGCGCCGTGCTTCTCTTGCTTTCTTACTGTTGGTGCGCACTTTCATGCCTTCGGTGACGGGTGTCACACAGGCCGCCATGAGTGTGCGTGCGCCTTCCACTTCAACCATACATACACGGCAGGCGCCAATCGCCTGAACGTCTTCAAGATAACATAAGGTTGGAATTTTAATACCCGCTTGCCGCGCGGCTTCCAGCACTGTAGTATCCTGAGGCACGTCAACGCTTACGTTGTCTATTGTCAATGTTGGCATGAGATCATCTCCTTATTGAAAGTTTGCCTTGTAGGGAATTACTGACCGCACGTGTCTTTGCCATAATCACAACGCAAACAACGGTGTGATTCGCGCACGGCAACGCTTTCCGTAAAAGCCATTTCTACTTCGTTGAAATTGTGTATACGTCGTTCACGGGGAATGAGTTTCATCTTCGCACGAGGCGCGTCGGTAGGATCGGCATCGGGATCAAATTCCGCGTCCACCTCATAGGCTTCACGCCAGAAGGCGTGCTCTTCGCCCGTGAGGAAACAATCAATGCCAACAGCGGCGCGTTCGCCTGCGCCAATCGCTTCCGCCACCGAGGAAGGACCGTCAGCGGCATCACCGCCGGCAAAGAGCCATTCCACGGAAGTGCGGCCATAGAGAGGATCTGCAGCAACGAAGCCGTTGAGATTCAGCTTGACCGCCATGTCGCCAAGAACCGACTGGGTATCCAGAGACTGACCGATGGCGGCAATGACCTGATCCGCCGCTTCGATGAAGGATTCTCCATTCTCCTGAATTTGCGGGCGTCTGCGGCCGCTGCGGTCGAAATCGCCCAGCCACATGTGATCGCAACGGACACCGGCGACCTTGCCGTTTTCAACAACAATCTCTTGAGGCGAGACCAGCGTCTTCAGAATGATGCCTTCATTTTCGGCTTCTTCAATTTCTTCTTGATAGGCCGGCATTTCGTCACGGGTACGCCGGTAGAGAATCGTCACCGCCTCTGCGCCCAAGCGCACCGCGGTACGTGCCGCGTCAATTGCCGCGTTACCGCCGCCAATGACCACAACTTTTTTGCCCACTGTCGCGGAACCGCGCAGATTATATTCGCGTAAGAAGTCCATGGAATCATAGACGCCTTCAGCATCTTCATTCGCAATGCGCAGTTTCGCACCGGCGGGAGCGCCGACACCGAGGAATACGGCTTCATAGCCCTGATCGCGCAAGTCTTCTAAGGTGAAATCTTTGCCTAAGGCTTTGTTGGTTTCAATTTCAACGCCCATCCGCTCGATCATGCGAATTTCACGGGCCAACTCTTCACGGGGCATGCGGTAGGCAGGAATACACTGAACCAATAGACCGCCGGGACGGGGAGCCGCCTCAAACACCTTGGGCTGATAGCCAAGACGGGCAAGGAAATATGCGCAGGTAAGGCCTGCCGGGCCGCCGCCAACGATAGCGATCTTTCGTTTGGCATTCGCTTCGTTCTCACGCATTTCCGGCAGCTGAATGGTTACTTCTTGTTCGACCATGAAGCGCTTGATACCGCGAATCGCGACGGGATCGTCCAGATTAGCGCGGCGGCATTTGTCTTCACAGGTATGGAAGCATACACGGGCACAGACGGAAGCGAAGGGGTTGCTGTCGCGGTGAACGCGGAGCGCTTCTGCATAACGTTTTTCACCCACAAGCGAAACGAAACCGGGAATGTACACATTGGCGGGGCACGCACTCATACAAGGCGCGCGAACAAGCGCAGGACAGACACCGGCGGGACACCGTTTTTCGCGAATGTGAATGTCATATTCTTCGCGGAAGTGACGGATGGTGCTGAGCACGGGATTGGGCGCTGTCTGACCCAAACCGCAAAGGGCAGTATCTTTAATTTGTTCGCCCAGTGCGATCAGCTTCTCCACATCGCCTTCTTCTCCCTGACCATCGCAAATGCGGCTGACAATCTCAAGCATGCGTTTGGTACCGACACGGCAGGGCACACATTTTCCGCAAGACTCTTCCTGCACAAAATCGAGGAAGAAACGCGCCATGTCGACCATACATGTATCCTCGTCCATGACGATGAGACCACCGGAGCCCATAATAGCGCCCAGCTCGGTCAATGTTTCATAGTCAATGGGCACATTGAGATGTTCGCGGGGGATACAACCGCCGGATGGTCCGCCAATCTGAGCCGCCTTGAATTTTTTATCGTTGGGGATACCGCCGCCGATATCATAAATAATTTCACCGAGAGGCGTGCCAATGGGCACTTCCACAAGGCCGCTGTTATGAACTGCCCCGGCAAGGGCGAAGACCTTGGTGCCTTTGCTCGTCTCTGTGCCAATACCGGCGAACCAGTCAGCACCCTTATTAATGATGACCGGAATGTTCGCATAGGTTTCTACATTGTTGAGCAAGCTGGGTTTTTCCCAAAGACCCTGAACAGCGGGGAAGGGCGGACGGGGCCGCGGTTCACCGCGCTTGCCTTCAATAGAACGCATGAGCGCTGTTTCTTCGCCGCACACAAAAGCGCCGGATCCCATACGGATTTCCAGCTCAAAGTCAAAGCCTGAACCCATGATGTTTTTGCCGAGCAATCCCAATTCACGGGCTTGTTTCAACGCGTTTTCTAAACGTTCCACAGCAAGGGGATATTCAGCGCGCACATAAACAAAGCCTTCGTCCGATCCTACTGCATAGCCGGCAATGGTCATGGCTTCGATCACACTGTGCGGATCGCCTTCGAGGACACTGCGGTCCATGAACGCGCCGGGGTCGCCTTCGTCGGCATTGCAAAGCACGTATTTTTTATCGCCCGGCGCCTTTCGTGTGAATTCCCACTTGAGCCCGCTCAGGAAGCCGGCACCGCCACGTCCGCGGAGCCCGGACTTTTTCACCGTATCGGTCACCTCTTCCGGCTTCATTTCACTCAGCACTTTGGCAAGGGCTTGGTAGCCGTCACGGGCAATATATTCTTCGATACTGGTGGGATCGATAACACCGCAATTGCGCAGTACGATCTTTTGCTGCTGCTGGAAGAAATTGATCTCTTGCAGGGCAGGAATAATCTGCGCGGTGGCGGTAACTTTAAAATTCAAACGGTCGACGGTACGCCCTTTGAGCAAGTGCTCCGTCACGATCTCTTCGGCATCTTCAGGTTTGATGCCTTGGTAAAATACGCCGTCGGGATAGACAACGGCAACGGGGCCGATGGCGCAGGGGCCGAGACAACCCGTGCGTACAAGGTTGACCTCCTCATTGAGCCCGTGCTTGCGCATAGATGCTTCGAGTGCCTCGATTACTGCATACGCGCCGGAGGCAACACATCCCGCACCGGCGCAAACCAACACATGAGAATGTACGGTATTCATGATATTAAACTTCTCCTTGATTGTTTCGTTTGCTCTCCGGCCGATTACTGGCCAATGAGATATTCCATTACGGGATTGCCTTTTAAAATATGATCTTGAACGATGGTGCGCACGCGCTCACTGTTCAATTTGCCATAACGATATTCTTTGCCGGACTTGTCCACCAACGTAAACATGGGCTCACGGTCGCAAAGGCCGATGCAGCCTGACTGGCGAACAGTAACGTTGTTGACGCCTTCTTGATCAAGGCATTGGGTGAGCGTCGAAAGGACGTCACGCGTACCGGCAGCAATACCGCAGGTGCCCATGTGAACCGTCACGGTAATTTCTTTGGGTTCAGAACGCAGCGCAATCGCCGCACGAGCCTTTTCGCGCAGCGCGCTCAGATCTGCGGGGGATGAAATCTTGGTTGTCATAATTGTCATAACTCCTTGGTTAACGGCTCGTTTCTCAGGACGTCGCCGAAGTGGCTGCCTGATCCTGATCCAAATACTGATCCAAAATTTGGCCCAGCCGTGCCGGCTTGACACGCTGGTGCACTTCGTCATCAATCATGATGGCAGGCGCGAGACCGCAGGCGCCGAAACAACGCGCTACGTCAAGGGAAAAAACCCGATCCGGGGTCGTTTCGCCAACGTCTACACCAAGACGATTTTTCAACTCGGCAAGGACTTGTTTGCCGCCGCGAACATAACATGCCGTGCCCAGACACACACGGATCACGTGCTTGCCTCGGGGCTGTGTGGAAAAATAAGAATAGAATCCTACAACACCCGCCACTTCGCTGTAGGGTTTATTCAAGCCCAGACTCACTTTGCGCAATGCAACATCCGGCAGGTAGCCGAAGATCGCTTGCGCCTGTTGGAGAACCGGAATCAAGGCGCCGGGCTTATCCTTGTACTCCGCGATGACCTCGTCGAGGCGTGAAAGCAGTTCTTCTTCTGTCGCCTCTTCTGTACAGCAGCAACAATGCTCTTTCTCAACCATAGCTATTCTCTCCTTGGGATAGACCCCGGGGCACCAGCCTCGGGCAACACAACTTTTAATGACTTTGTGTGCCTTCCACGGAATTCACTGCTTCCGCTTGGTCACACGGTAACGAGGAATCCAATGCCTTCGACCCCTGACGGGCAAAAAAGGCAACCTTTTCAAATGAACTTGTAAGATCTACATTTTCAACATAGACGCCTTCAGGAACCTGAAGCCGTAAAGAAGCAAAATTAAGAAGCCCCCGCACGCCGGCCGCGCATAAACGGTCTGCCACGTTTTGGGCGGCATCCTTGGGCACTGTCAAGATGCCAACATCGATACGCCACTCCCGCACAATACGCCCAATTTCTGAAAGGGGATAGCAGCGCACACCGCGGATTAAAGTATCTTGTTTCCCCGCGTCCGTATCGAAGGCAGCATGAATATGGAGCCAACGCCAGCGGCCGGAAAAATGATTTAGCAGGGCAAGCCCAAGATGGCCCACACCAATCAGCACGGCACGCTGACTTTCCGGCGCGTCAAGAAAGGTGTTGATGGCATCGAGTAATTCGCTGGTGCGATATCCCGAATTAGGAACCCCCATACAACCGAGATGCATAATATCGCGGCGTACCTGCGCAGCAGTAACACCGGCATGTTTTGATAATTCGTGAGAAAAGACAACCGCCGCATCAGCGTCTCGCAATTGCAATAAGACACGGCGATAAACGCTCAGACGTTCGATACTTCGCTCTGGAATTATTTTTGTCATAAGATTGTTTAGTCTAATGGTGATAAGCTGTCTACTAGATTTACCCATCCGCGCACGACATGCTATCGACCGTTTTTTTGTCCTATTCTTTTTTGACTTACCGGTAAGTAAGTCTACAAAATCCATTCGTGAAAAAATAAACGAACAGATATACTATAGCACATTCAACCACCAATTGCAACTCTTTTTTTAGGAAATTACCCATTTAGATAAGAAAAGCGTAAAAGTACTGCGCACAAAAAAACCGGGAAGCAGTGGTGACGCCGACGAAGAAAGAATGAATCAAAAAGGAGAAATTGTCCTTTTTAGTCCTAGACGCTGTCCGTGTTTTGTGCGCTGCACTTTTTCTATTCCCGTCGAAAGAGAAAAAATAGGGCGGGCAAAAAAAGGCAAACCGCAATCAAACCGAAGAGGCTCAAAAATATCGTAGCGGTCTGAGGGGAAAGGGGAGTTCCATACCGATTTTCTGAACGAAACAGAGACTGACCTCTTCTGATGGCAGACGCATAGTTCGCCTTTGAATGGCCTCCTTTCTTTTGAAAAATCGAGGACGCTGTTTTGGGGTTCTGGTGGGGAACAAAAGTAGCGGTGTCGCACTTCACTTTTTTTCATCCCTTTTTAGGCCTCTCTTTTACGTGATGCGTCGTTTCCTATTTTTGTACTTCACCACGTTCAGAACTGCATTATTTTATCACTACTGGTCTGTTGACTTATTTGATATGTTAAGGTATACTGGATATAGAAGCGAAGTATTATCTAGAGGAAGCATCATAGTTTAAAAGGTTTGTTTTTTTGTTGTTATTGTTGTTTTAAGAGAAGTGGTCGTGGTTCGGAAAGAGGTCTCCCTCCACGAAAACCGTTGTTTACAACATAAGGATTCCTATCATGAAATGTCGTAGTGTTTTAATCGTCGGTCTATTGTGTTGTTTGGGATTGAGCGTACTGCCGGCCGTGAGCCACGCACAGGGTTTGTATGGTGAATATTACGGCACGACGCAATTATCCGATCTTCGTGTGTCACGCATTGATCCGCAAGTCTTTTTTGATTGGAAAGAAGGTTCTCCTGACCCGAAAATCCCCGTTAACTATTTTTCTGTTTGCTGGACGGGAAGCGTCGTGGCTGAAGTAAGCGGTACCTATACTTTTTTCGTCACAGCCGACGACGGGGTTCGGTTATGGATGGATGGCGTCCTCGAAGTGAACGCATGGAAAGGACAATCGCCAACAGAATACTCGGTGGAGATAGACCTCACTGCAGGCGAAAGCCTTCCCGTCCGTTTGGAATATTTTGAAAGTACCGGCGACGCGGTCATCAAGTTTGAATGGAAGGGTCCTGATATTGCCCGCGAGCCTGTTCCCGCCGCATGTTTAGTTCCCGGCGACAGCATTGGAGACCGTGTCCGTTACTGGCATTCCAATCCGAACAATGGTCATTTCTATCGTGTAATCGGATCGTACACCTGGCACAAAGCGAGAGAAGAAGCGATTAAGCTTGGCGGCTACCTTGTAGTGATTAATGACGCCCAAGAAAATCAATGGATCTCGGAAATGTTCCGCCCCGTGGCCAGTGATGCTTGGACCGGCGCCAATGATATTGAAGAAGAAGGGACCTGGGTTTGGGATCATACGGGTGAGAATTTCTTTAACGGCGATTATGAAGACGGTGAAACCGTAGCCGGATTTTATTCTAACTGGTCTTCCGGAGAACCAAACAACGCCAATGACGACGAAGATGCCGGCACCATCACCATGAGCCAGGGAAATTGGAATGACCTCAATGTAATACGCGAACGTTTTGCCATTGTTGAATCCGACGTTCCACAGATTAACTATGATGGTCCCGTTCCTCTTGCCACGCGGGTAGCCCTCGACAATCCCTATACGGTTTCTGTTACTGTTCTGAATCCCACAGGCGTGGTCCAATATCAGTGGTTAAAAGACGGCGCTCCCGTTTCCGGCGCCAACAGTGCCGTCCTTACAATTCCTCACGTGATCTTTGATGATGCAGGACTTTATAGCTGTCAGATTTCAGACGAGTCGTCGGCAAACATTATGACAAAAGAAGCCGAACTCATCGTTGTGGAAGCATTGCCTGTTGCTACAACAACCGGTCTCATTGCTTTGGGTTCATTGCTGTCCTTAGCCGCGATCTGCAGCCGCCGCAAAAAATAAAAACTCCGGCACACAGGTCCTTAATGCTGTGTGATTGATGTTGTTATTACATCGTCAATAACAGGTACTAATACGGGATTGGGCAGGAAGACTTGTTCACGCAAGTTTTCCTGCCCTGCACTTTTAAGGCTGCCCATCCCATTTAAGCTGCGCCCTACAGGGACTCGTCAAGGGATAATCGGAAGCGAACAGATACAGGAACATGATCACTGAGCGCTTTGCCTTCAGGGTCTACGAAGGCAGGATCGCCCCGTTCCCAGCCCAAAACTTGTAAGTGATGCCCCTCTCCCGCACGAAATAAAACACGGTCAATCTCCGTGCCTGTAGGGCCATTAATGATGTCTGAAGCATCTTCCACATTCAGGGCTTCCACGAGATGATCAAAACCCATGACTTTGGGATTATCTTTGTTCTTCTCTTTATCTTCAGCGCCGCGGCTGGGCCGCATATTAAAATCACCCAAGACAATAAAAGAATGGTCCGAAGGCGAGTTTTCATGAATGAATTGGATCAGCGCATCCCCTTGGGTAAACCGAGCCCGTCGGCTTGCTGGTTTGCTGCCGGCGGCGATGTGCGTGGTATATACATCCAGCATCATTCCGTTCATATCAAAGGTGGCTTTTAACACGCCTTTCGAGGCGGGCCAATTTTGAGCGTCTCCTTCATCTGCAAAATGTGTTTCCGCCACATCCTGCAGTGGGAAGTTGCCCAGAATAGAAAGCCCTGAGGATACCAATTCAAAGGGATGTTTCAGAGAGGCGTGATAAATTTTAACCGAGTGCCGCGCCTCCTGCCACAAACGACGATGATCCTTGAAGCATTCTTGGATCGCGCAAATATCGAATTGATTAAGTAAAGGCGAGATGTATTTAAACTTGTGCCGTGAATTATCGAGCACCGGCCGTGCCTGCACATTATACGTGGCAATGGTAAATTCGACAGCACCCGTTTCTTGTGAGTCTGCAGCCAAAGCGTCAGTATGTACCTCAACGATGATACCACGCTGAGCACGGAGCCATAGACCCAAGGCGGCCAACAATACACACCCCACCACTACAATTAGGACACTGCGCCGAGAAATTTTTGAAGCAATCAAAAATGAACCTCCTCCGTATACTGCTTGATGTAATAGCGATCACCTATCGCATGGCAAAAGCGGCCTATTCCGCTCTCAAAAGATATGACCCATCAAGGGCGCTATCGGTTGCAAGAGCACAGGCGCTTTCACGGAAAACAGAAGGGGACAGATCGTCAATCTTTAGTGTTATTGTTTTCAATAATACTCGGATATTTGACCGGTGTCTTTTTCATAGGTGTTTTTAGCTTATAAGGTTTCGGTTCTATCGATGGTGTTTCCGCTTTGGGCGGTTCCGTCTCTTCTGTGAGCATCTTATGTTGATACCACATTTTTTCGCGGGAGTGATCCTCATCAGATTTCACTTCTATGCGCTCTGAAGGCTTCGAGTAGTCCCGCAGCTTTGTGCCCGGTAAGGTAGGCGAGATGGTATCATCCTTAATGCATGTGCTCGGCTTTGAGTAGTCGCGAAGACCGGAGCCGGGCAGGGTCGGCACCATGGTGTCTCCCTGAATGCGTGCACCCGGTTTCGAATAATCGCGCAGACTGGAGCCCGGCAGAGTCGGATAGATCATATCGCCCTCGATACGCGCTCCCGGTTTCGAATAATCGCGCAAACTGGAGCCCGGCAGGGTCGGGTAAATCATGTCCCCGTCAATACGTGAGCCCGGTTTCGAATAATCGCGCAAGCTGGAGCCCGGCAGAGTCGGATAGATCATATCGCCCTCGATACGCGCTCCCGGCTTCGAATAGTCGCGCAGACTGGAGCCCGGCAGCGTGGGATAGACCACGGCATCTTCAGCGTACACCGCGACCGCCAAACTGCACGCCAAGATCAGACAGATAATAACAGCTTGTTTACGGTTCATACTGCCCCCTTTCTTTGTTTGTACAAACAGCCTATAGACCAAAGGTATATTCTTTTTGAATTCCCTTTCTATTACTTCAAGCTTGCGATTCAAGTTTGCAAGAGTCTCTATCGATTCAACAGGGTTAAAGCGCGGTCTGGGCAATTGGTGATAATCGCGTCAGCGCCCAAATTGATAGCAACTTGCATGGTTTCGGGATCATCGATAGTCCACACGGCAATCGTTTTTCCGGAGGCTTTAATGGTTGCCATACGGCCCGCAGTCATCGTGTCATGGCTGATATTCATCCCGTCCAGATCGAAGAGATAAAGCCAACGCAAGACCTGTTCCCATGTGGCAGGATCATCCACCTTGACGCCTGCTAAACCTTCAATACGTATTTCGGGCGCTTCAATTTTAGTGATGGCACAGATGATAGGGGAAAAGGACTGAATGACAACTTCTTTTTCCATATTCCGTTCACGGATCAACGCGATGGTCTTGCGGGTCAACTCAAGGTTGCGCGTTCCGCTGGCTTCAATGGCAGCCATAATCTTTTGTTCATCTGCAGGCGTCACGGCAGGAACACCCGCCATATCGCTGAGTATTTGCTGCATCAACGGGCCGTCATCTTGAATGTTTTTTATTTCCACGTAGACGCCGATTGTATTTTTTGCCAAGTCAAGCGATTCCGCCAAGGTGGGAATCCTTTCGCCGGCGAAGGCAGCTCCCTTCCAAGAACCGGCATCCAAAGCCTTGACAAAGGCAAGGGGATGTTCGCGCACGCCGCTAGCCTCACCGGTCGTACGTTCCAGACTGCTGTCGTGTAAAATCACCACTTCCCCATCACTGGTAAGTTGACAGTCAAGCTCGAACCAGTCGGCGCCCATTTCATGAGCCAATCGGAAAGCTTGCAAGGTATTTTCCGGTGCCGCGGCACTGGCACCACGATGGGCAATGACCGCGATTTGACCATTTGGCGGACCGAGCGGGATGGTTGCACACCCGCTAACAACAATCAATAAGGCGACGATAGAGATAGTAACGAAACGCATCATAAAAACTCCTTTTATTTCCTACTCTCTTTATAACACCAATGAACAAATCACTGCAACTTCTCACGGCCTTAAAATAAGGACAAGGGTGAGAAGGCAGTAATCAAAACTTTCCAGGATGGGATTGGCGGCAACAATAAACGCTTGAGACAGCTAGTCTGATATACTTATAATTATCCTGAAAGCCCCCTAGCTTGCGCTCATAAAATACGCGGGTCTAAGATCAACGCTTGGAGTTAAAGTCACCGGTCACGAGCGCTTTGCTTGTGGAAGCTCCGTGCAACTTATTTTGGACTACAGGGGTCTAAAAGAAAATTGCACGTGGCTGTGTCAACCCATCACAGAACCCTCCGTTGCTGTATAAAAATGACGAAACATCATAGTGGGGAGGCTTGTACGATTAAATGGATGGACGTCCATAAAGACTTGAAGAGCGCTTCTTTTGTATACTAGGGTTTCGTTCCCTATATAAACCAATAAAGTTATAGCTTTGTTTCAACTATTGGAGAGATGAATGTTTTTTTTAACGAAGTTACGAATTCAATTGCATACCCTATTGTGGGTCTTAACCTGGAAAAAACACAACAATCACTATCCTGTGCCGGTGAAAGATAATCCGAAGTTCATGACGGCATGGCAAGCAATGAAACTGGTAAAAGACGGCGCCGTCATTGGTACATCCGGCCTCGGCGGAAATCAACGCTGCTCTCTTTTATATTGGGCTATGCGCGAACATTTTCAAGCGGAGGGTCATCCCCGCGATTTGACGGTCGTATCTATTGGTGGTCAAGGCGGCCGCGGGAAGGTGCCGGGAACGCTCGAAGAATTGGGCGTGGAAGGGCTGATGACCACCATGGTCACCGGTCATGTTGAAACCTTTAAAGCACAGATGAAACTTGCTGATGCGGGTAAGCTCGAATTGCAATGCCTGCCCCAGGGAACGCTTGCCTTGGTATTGAAGGCACAAGGAGAAGGCAAGGATCATGTCATCAATGAGACCGGCATCGGTACCTTCATGGATCCTCGGACCGGGCGCGGAACGCCGGTGGTGCCTGTAGACGCAAAACAGTATGTAGAGGTCTTGGAAGATGGACGCATGAAATATTCGCTGCCCCTCGTCGACGTCGCCCTGTTCAGCGCTCCCGCAGCGGACCGCAAAGGCAACATATACGCGAAAAACTGCTCCGTCATCTGTGAAAGTTTAGAGCTGGTTCGGGCAGCACGGCGCAACGGCGGCAAGGTCATCGTGAATGTGGGCGTCATGGTGGAAGAAGGGTATGATGAGATCTTTATTCCCGCCGAAGATGTAGACGCCGTGGTGTACTGGCCGGGTACGGAACAAACTGCCACGATCAAACACCGCAAACACTGGGATTGTTTTACACTGGACAGCAAGACCAGCGAGAAAGAAGGTTTGGCACGCCAGAAGGTGATTAATGACTTTTTGAAGATCACGCCTCGCCGCAAGCCCGCTGATGCTGTGTTGGCCCGTTTAGCAACCCGTATCTTTGTTGATTTAGCGCGAAAAGGCGACCATGTGGATATTGGCGTGGGGCTTCCTGAAGAAGTATCACGGCTCTTGCATGAAAGCGGCGCAATGGACGATTTGGTCATGATCAATGAAAGCGGCGTATTCGGCGGTGTTGCGGCACCGGGTATCTTTTTCGGCGCAGCGATCAATCCTGAAGAAATCATCTCTTCTGCGGAAGCTTTTGAACGGATCTACAACCGCTTGGATTGGGCGATTTTGGGAGCGTTACAGATCGATGAGTCGGGCAATGTTAATGTATCCAAGCGCGGCGAAGGCGCTATTAACTATGTGGGGCCCGGCGGATTTATTGACCTCGTGTCCAATGCCAAATCCTTAATGTTTTGCAGTGCTTGGGGCGAAGGCGCTCAAATCGAATTGACGGACAAAGAAATGAAGGTCGTCAAGCAAGGTAAACCCAAGTTCGTGAAAGAAGTCAGCGAGATTACCTTTAATGGTCAGGAAGCGTTGAAGGCGGGCAAAACAGTGGTCTATGTGACGCATCTGGGAGCCTTCCGCCTTACCGAGCGCGGCATTGAACTCTTTTATGTTATGCCCGGCGTAGACGTTCAGCGCGATATTTTAGACGCTTGTCCCATGCGCATTGTGCTGCCTGAAGATGGCGCACCGCAAGTCGTTCCGGAATCGGTGATTACGGGTCAAGACTTTCAGCTCTTCTTGAAAGAGGCAGAGGCAGCGCAGGACGAAACTTGACCGCCTGACCTTTTAAAAACATAACATTTTGGGCAGAGGTCGCGCCTGTGATCTCTGCCCATTGTGTATCAAGATTGTGTATCAAGTCTTCTCAGACAAATTCGCCGCGGTGGCTAAAACTCGAAATCATCGTCCCTTTCTTCCTCATCGTCTTCTTCGTCTTCCTCATCCTCCTCCGTATCGTTATCGTCATCGTCCTCTCCGGAAAACATGGGACCCAAAAGATCGACATCATGTCCCGCTTCTTTCATCACCTCTTCACTAATATAAATGGGACAACCAACCCGCAAGGCAATGGCGATGGCATCGCTGGGCCGTGCATCAATACGCAACCCTTGCAGTAAAGCTCCTTCTTCGTCCAGCTGCTCCACGTTCAAATAACCGAAAAAGGTTTGTTCTTCCAGTTTATAAATGGCGACAGATTCCACGCGACCGGAGAGACCTGCCAAAATGTTACACACGAGATCATGGGTCATGGGTCTCGGTGTTTTTTCACCTACCAAAGCAAGCTGAATAGCGCCTGCTTCAGGCGGCCCGATGCTAATAAAGAGGACGCGTTCAGCATGGCGTAACAATACGGCAGGGAATCCACTGTCGCCCAGTCGGGTTATTCCAAGAACTTTTGCTTCAAGCATTTTGTTCAACCTTTCCGCAGTAAATAGTCTGGTGGGTAAGAGCGGGGCAAAACCGATTAGGACGCCTCGTTCTTAACAAATCAACACTATAAAATAAAACAGACCGCGGATACACGCTCAGAAGCGTCCGCGGTCTGTATGATAATGCTTCGTACTCTTAGTTTGTCCGCAGCCTTCTTGACACCCGGTAAACACCCAATAGTAACAAGACTACAATGGCGGGAACAAAATCCTGGATCCATCCTGCAGAGTATTCGTTGGAACGGCCACAGCCCATAAAGCTTCGGACCTTCCCTTCTTCTCTCGGATCCGGTTCATCTGCAATAAATGTAAAGGCGTCTAATTTGCGCCCAATACCGCCGAGCGTTTCAACGGCTACAGAGACTGAGCCTGCGGCGTGGGTCGGCGTAACAACGGAAAGCTCCGTGCTGTTGTGAATATGGATACTGGTTCCGGGCACTCCGTCGAAGGTTACAGCGATGACGTCTGTGAAGCCTTTACCTCGGAGCGTCACGCGGTTGCCGCCGACTGTGATATCTTGATCCGGTGTGACTTCATGAATTTCCGGCACGCCGATAATATGAACCTGTCTGGATGCCACAGGATTACCTTGTAATCCGCTGTTGCTGGTAGGAATAACGGTCACATACCACGATTCATCAGCCCCGGTAACACCGGAAGAAACGGTTAACATATTTGTAAAGTTAGGTACTAACTGACCATTGCGGAACCAATAGACCGTGGACGGGCCTTCGCCGTAAAGGAGCGGCACATCATCGGCATAGGGGTGATAGTATTCGAAGGAAGCGTACAAGGGGGTACCAATGGGAGCAGCGCGATTCACCGCAACGTCTTCCCCGGCTACATCGGTTGAAAGCACCAGGTTTAGGACTTGCGGTTTCACATCATAATTACCGCGGTGCACAATGAGCCGGACATCTTGGAACACACGTTCTCCGTGAAGTTCCGCAACAATACGCACCGTATAGGAGCCGGCATCTTCAAAGCTTGGACGCCATAAAAAGAGCCCGGTTCCGTTTCGAAGATCGGTGAAAGGAACCACACCGGGACCATCCCATTGCGCTACAAGCAAAGGCGTCCCCGTCATGGTCGACGGTAATTCGACATCAACATCAAAGCGTATCTCTTCGCCGAACTGCACAATCTGTGTGCTCAAGGTTTTGATACTCATGCCGCTGAGCTCAGAGTTAAAGCGAGAAAAATCAACCCAGAGCAGGCTTTCATAAATATCGCCATAAAGGGAGGTAAGTTCTTCCGGTACACCCCGCCCATCAGACAAGCCGACAATACCTCCGTCCACATCTGTATTCAGATAGGTTATGCGTATGGTGCCGCTATCGAAGAGTTCGACTTGAGCCGTTATACGCCCCACATTTGAGCCGTAGTTATCGGCCCCGGGCTTAACGGCAACGTTTTCAAAACTTACCACGATCCGGTCATCAAGTTCTTTTGCCCAAATGGCCCCACCGATATGGGGGGCAAGATCAGCAAACAAGAAGGAAATACGCGGCAACGCGAAATGAGCGGCAAGGGTGGGAATATCCAACAAGGTGCCCACTGATTCATTTCCAAAGAGGGACTCTAAATCAAGAAAAATCAACGTACCATTAGAAGATAAATAGACTTCGCTATAGGGCACACCAAAGAAGGGAAATACTTTACCATTCAAGGGAAGCGACGCAACACCGTCATCGGTCATGGGCAGTGTGATGGAACCGCCGCTCCGTTTTATAGGCAAGTTATAGACATTCGGCGTGAAGGTAACTTCATAATCGGTAAAGTCCATTGCCTTCAAATACGCGTCATCATCGGCTAGCGGCGGCGGAGCCATGACCGGTTGGAAAAGAAGCTGTGAATAGGAAAGGTCAAAAGGATTGCTGCCCAGATAAGGATCGGTACCAAAGCTTTCCGTGAGAACGGGAAGCCCTGCACTGCCTACATGCACTTTCGCATACATTTTGTGGGAGAGCAGACTGGGAATGTCGGAGACTAATGTATAATAATAGACATCGCCTTCATTGACATTTTGATCCAGATACGCCGTTTCAGAAGTATCTAAAGGCAGCATTTCACCATCTAGCGGACCGGTGGGGAAGCCAATGACACTACGATACAAACCATATTGGACGGGCAATGTTTCGAGAAAGTCAATGCTGGGCGCCTTCCATTTCAAGCCCACCACCGCTTTTCCCGACGTCGTGAAAATGGGCAGTGCCCTAAAATTCGTAGGCGGTTGTATTGTCGTCAAAATCGTTGTATCAGGAGGCACAATTTCTACTGCCCGTGCTGCTGCCACAATATTGGCTTGCTCTTGGGCGGAAAACCCAAGCATGGTGCCGGCTGCACGCAAAGCGAAAAACAACTCATAATAATCCGCCGTTTTGGAAAGCATGGGCCGTGCCGCATAAAAGAGATCAGCCACCTTGGGTATTCCCATACCGTAGACGGTCTCACCATTAAAGGTGTCGCCATCGGTCAAGAGATAAATCATCTTATTGCCAACACCACAGTTGGAGTGGACACCGCCCAGATCGCCGTAAGCAGACCTGGAATAGGGATCGCGGAGAAAGGGGCTTCCCAGTCTGTCGGGATCACCGAATAGGGTGGGATCTTTCATGGAACGAATGGCACCCATGGGAATGGAGGCATCGGCAGGCCGTACGCGTGCTTCGTTGCTTTGCGACGAGCCCCGATCATCGGACCATAAATCAGGCATGTCTTCCCCAATGAGCCAACGGACAGCGGAAGAATCGTTGCCCCTGCCGTTGGTCAGATCGATAAATTCTCCCCAAGCATCCGAAAACATTTCACTAATGGCTCCGGCATAGGAGTAATAAAAGAGGTCTGTTTCGTATTGGGTGACGCCATGGGTAAACTCGTGTGCGACTACATCATCGGCCAAGAGTTGTTCACCAATAACCATGATATTTAATTCGCTATGCCAAAAGGCATTTTCTATGGGATAGTTGATATACACACGGATCGGGCTGCCGAGATTGTCATAGCTGTCACGGCCATGTTGGTTCATATAAAAGTTATAACAGTCGCCGAAATAATCATAGGCGGTATCAATTTGTTCTTTGCCCGCAGCGCCCTCGTTTTCCCTGCGCACACGTTTGGCATTAAGCAGATCGGGATCACCTTTGGTGTCATAAATTTCTCTGTTCCGGGCAGACGGCTGCTCAACATGGCGCAGTAAGAGGGCACCTGTCTGCGCTTGGATCAAAAAAATCATCCCTTGTTCCGTTGCATCATCAGAGCCTAAAACAACTTTCCATGCCAATTGCGGATCGCCGGGCATACCAAAAAGTTCAGGCCCGAAAAGGACAAGGACAGGATCTTCCAAAGGGGCATAAACAGCATCGCCGCCCGCCTCATCATAATAGGCAAGCGCTTTATGAATCGCTTGTTCTTCGTCCAATTGCGGCGTTAACGCCTTGTTGTCCTTTGCGAGGGCTTGCACATTTCTTAAGACCCCCGCATTCACATTCACTACGTTGGATGTACCGTCCAGGTGAACCACTACTTGCGCTCCGTAAATCTCATAGGCTTGACCGGCACCAATCAGATACTGATCGAAGCGTACGAATTGGTGTTCTTCTTGGGGCACAATCCGCTGAAACCGCAACTGCGTCGCTTCTGTATCAATACCGAAGGCGTCGCCGTGGGCGGTAATAAAGTTCAACGCTGTTTGTTCTACAGTTGCGAGCCCTTTATCGGCTGTCCTTGGGCTTCGGAAATAGGCGTATTGGGGGGCGGCGAGAAAACGCACTGTCCCGTCTTTATTCGTATAAAGTACGGGGGAATCCTCCACCTCAACACCTGCCAGACTGCGGATCAATCCATTGACCGCCTCAGAATCGGCCCGGGGCTGTGTACTGTCTGCGACACCGATGCAGGGCATCAACAAGACACCCACAGCACAAAGGAGAAGCGTAACGAGTCGGAAAGGCTTAATTTTCGGGATCATGTTTTTTTCTCCCGTCCGGTTCTTGACCGGCACACCGCCTCAGCGGGATGTTAATAATACACGGAACAGGAAGACACGCTTGACCTGCTCAATACGATACATTGCTTATAAAAGTCCGCGCCGGGCAAGGACCGGCGCGGGATAATCACATCTTCTGTTGCTGCACTATGTTCTGTCCGGGTCGGCCTGTTATGGACATCATGGAAACACTCACAGGGAGCTGTAAACCATCTGCCATTGCGTACCCTCGCGACCTGCCAGTTCACGTTCTGCAATTAGCTGTACCTGACCTTCAAAATCAGGAATGCGAGCGTTTACAATCTGTGCTTCAATGCCGTTTTGAATCTCTTGCGGCAGGTTTTCTTTGAAGCTCCACATAGGCGTGCCCACAACACCGTTATTTTCATAACTTCCGATATTCTTGCCGTCAAGGGTACGATAATACACTGCCCAGTTGCCGCGCATCAGACATTCTGCCCAAGTTTGATCACGATGACCGAAGCGATCGGTTACGGGAATCCGGGCAAAGAAATAATCATTGGCTCGTGCAAGCTCATTTTCTTTCAAGTGCAGATCGGTATATTCATTTTGCAGTTCCGGTGAAACCCATGTTTCTTGTTCCGCTTTGGTGCGCAAGGCTTCAACGGCTGCCAAACGTTCTTCATAATTATATTTGTCCGGCGTAAGCGGAATGCTTTCTTTCACTTCAATGAGCAGCTTATCGATATTATGCTGGAGGGCTTCCTTGGTCGCGATACGGCGTTGGTTCGCCACTTCAAGTTCTCCCACATGACCCGTCAAACGGTCAACCTCAGCAATCAGCCCACGCTGACGGGCTTGTACGATCGCCGTCTCATTACGCAAGTCTTCAAGGAACTCACGGGCCGTCACCACTTCATCGGTACGGTCACGTAGTTCACGCTCTACCGACGCCAATTCCCGCTGCTGTGTATCCAGACTGCTGCGGGTGGAATCGAGCTGCCCATTTAACGTATCTAATTCTTGGGTTCTTGTCAGAATCTCGTTCTGCAATTCCATGACACGTTCTTCACTGATATCGGCAGGCCGATCGGGTGAGGCTTGGAGTTGCTGCAAGGTATTAATCTGCCGTTGCAGATTGGCAATATTGGAATCTTTATCTTGCAATTCTTTTTGCAGCGGGTTGCCCGGCACAAAACCAAGATGCCCGGACAGGGGCTGGGATGCGATGATCCCGACCGCGAGAGAAACCAACCCAATAATAATGATCCAGAGGGGACCCACGCCTTTACGGGGGGGAACCGGTCCGGAGCCGCTGATATGGGGCGGGCCTGAAGGGCCGTGTCCGACGGGAGCGCCGACCATATCGGGCTGCATGCTGTCGAAGCCGGTATCAGGACCGAAATCAGGAACGGGCGTTATGCCGGTGGGGCTATCAAAATCAGATCCGCCGCCGAAGTCATCGAACATGGGCGTTTCCATAGCTTGGGTAACTGCTCCGGCAGGGCCGCCGATGAGACCGCTGTCACTGGAACCGAAGGCACTATCAAAGATAGGCGTGTCCAATGTGGTATCCGGGCCGGGTCCGATGTCCGGTGTTTCGGGCGAGAAATCGCTGTCCGCTGCCAGATCTTGGAAGCCGCCTGATGTCAGTCCAAAATCCACGCCTTCGGATTTGCTTCCATCAAAATCAGCGAATCCGGCACCGCTCGCAAGGACATCCTCCACGGGCGGGCGTGAGTGAATCTCGTCACCCGAATCACCCTCCACGATGCTTGAATCCCGCGATTCGAAATCGCCCAAGGGCGGCAATAAATCATCCGCATCACTAGCGCCTTCTTGGGAATCAAAATCGCTTAGCGGCGGTAAATTCCCCAGACCACCAGAGTCCTCATTTACATCGTCTGCCCCGGTGTCATCATTTGTCTTGGAGCGATCGTCATCAAATATATCGTCATAGATCATAGAACCCACCTCCGTTTATCTGAAGGGTTACCGGTAAAACTACAGCATCTTATAATGCGTATTCTAGCACGAAACACTCTTTGTGTCAAGTATTCTCTTTGTAAAATTTTAGCGACAAATAGAAACAAGATTTTTACCTGTCAGTCACTATCAACTGACGACCTTATTATTATGTAGGTGTCAACCAGAACAATAGCACACCACCCACTAAAAAAGCGACATTTGCCGCCCACGCGGCTACCAAGGGCGGCCAGACACCCATATAGCCTAAACCAACGGCAAAGGCAAATACCATTAAATAACAAACGGCGATAATGACGCTGACCCCAAATCCGATGAGGACGCCTCCGCGCCGCAAACGCATGGCAAAAGGTATGCCGAGCCAAATGATCACAAAGCACAGGGCGGGTTGCGCAAATTTCACATGGTAGTTAACTATATACTCACGGGTAGGCATGCCCAGTTGTTCGGCACGAACAATATCCCGGGCGAGCTCTTCCGCTGTTTTGGTCTGCGCCGGTTTACTCAGGGCAAACAATTCGGCCGGTGATTCTTTGAAGGGCGCTTCAACCTGCGTTATGCGTCGGGTAAGCACCTCCCATTGTTTATCCTTATCAAAGGTCGACCACCGCCCATTCTCCAGCAGCCAACACTGCCTGTCTTCGTCCCAATAAATACGGTTCGCCCGTATTTCTTCCAACGTATTTTCGCGGATGGCATGCATATATACATCTTGCCCGCTGTTGGCGCGCAGATTATATTTGAGAATGTGGCAGGTCCATCCGTCGGCGAGATTGGTCCAGCTGGCGCCCACCCGTTCCTGGCCGCTCAGTTTGGAAAAGTATTTTTTGGTGATGACGCCATGATTTTCCACGGCCTGCACACCATAATGTTCCTGTACAAAAAAAGAGAGGAATGCAGTCGCCAGCGCAATCAAGATGGGCATCCGTGCAATACGCCATAAACTCACGCCCCCTGCAAGCAAGGCTGTGATCTCTCGGTCCTGGGCGGCTTTGCCCAACACGATCAGCGCAGCCACGAGTACGGCAATGGCAGCGGCCTGAAATTCAAAGAGAATGGTCGGAATAAGGGTTATATAATAACGGAGTACAACGGTAAGGGGCACTTGATATTTTAGGATGGCGTCCTGTCGGGTGACAATCAGATCAATAACCGACACAAGCAGAATCATGGACACGAGCACTTTGAATTGGGTCTCGATCATGCGCCTTGTGAGGTAGCGGTCGTAGCGGTTCATACGCGGTCCACCCGCCAGATGAGTATGAGCCCCAAAATGCACAGGAGCAAGTTGGGGATTTGCCCCAATGCAATGGTGAGCGGCAGGGGCAGCAAGAGCGATAGTTCAACGAGCTTGCGCAAGACAAAATAGAGACCGATGAGTCCCAAACCCAAGGTGAAGGCATAGGAATGGCCCGTCCGTTTTGATCGTGCGCCCAAGGGCGCGCCCACAATGCTGACAGCGAGACACATGAGCGGGAAGGCTAGTCTGTTCTTAATCTTTAGCCGGATATTGCGCAGCTCAACGCCTGCAGGCAAAGAGCTGGTTTCTTGAAAGACCTGAGCGAGACGCGCTTCCTCGGCGCGCAGCTGGGCAAGGGTGAAGCCCTCACCGGCACCCGCCATTTTTCCTGCCCGCGGCAACGGCGCAGACGTTTCCATGGTCTCAAAGCTGAAATGCTGCCTCGGATCAGCAGGAATGTAGTAGCCTTCATTTAAGATCAGCTGTGTTTTCCCGTCCCGCTTAACCAGCCGGGCACGGTCTGCATAAAAGGCGTTGGCGCCCTCTTGTTTCGGCTGCAAAATAACAATATCGCGCAGGCTCCCGTCCGCTTCGCGATCCCCCAGATACACGCGCCAATCACCCACTTCGTGCATGACCCCCGTAGGCAGCGCGTCCACGGTCATGCGCAAAGGCAATTCAAAGGTGACAAGCTGGATCAAGCGCCGATACGCCCAGGGCTGCACCTGATCTGCCACCCAAAAGGCGGCCACGCTCAGCGCCATGCCCAAGAATACGACAGGCATGACAATGCGCTTGAGCGGGATTCCCGCTGCCTTCATGGCAATCAATTCGCTGTGCTGCGCCAAGCGGCCAAACACAAACATGATGCCGAGCAAAAAGGTTATGGGAAAGATATAGCCCACCATGGTGGGTAAGGCGTACAAACCGATTTGAGCAATATCACCCACGGCCATTTGGCTGATGGGGATCTTATCGGCGATCTCACGCATTTGCGAACGAACTGCGCCGCCGACCACCACAAAGCTAACCACCCCCGCGGCAAGGAGCGCAGGCGGCCAGATTTTTCCAAGAATGTAGCGGGTCAACAAATGCAAGACATGTACCTTCATAGATCCGGAACGGCGGAACAGGCGTTTCGGCTTTCATCGATCATCCGTCGCGGGGCAGCGTGCTGTTCTACCCTAAACGCCGCCCCGACAAAAACGCCATTTCTTTAACAAGGTTTATTATACGTTTAAGAGTCGGGACACGCGAAATAAATCCGGATCAAAACAATTTTTAATGGTCCATGAATCTTGGATCGGCCGCTTTCCGATGCGGTTCTTTTCCATGACAATCATATCGGCTTGGGAACCGTCGAGGAGGGCTTCCACTGCCGCCGCGCCCATACGCAGCGCCAAAACCCGATCAAAGGCCGTGGGCGCGCCGCCGCGCTGCAGATGACCCAGCACAGAAACACGCACATCCTTGAACTCGGATATGGCGGCAACTTTTTCCGCTACAGTAAAGACATTTCCCGCATCATCCCCTTCTGCGACCACAACAATCATCGATGTTTTTCCGCGGCGGCTCATCTCGCGGAGATCCTCACAAAGAGCGGGAATATCGGTGGCGCTTTCCGGGGCGAGGATCGCTTCCGCGCCGCCCGCCAAACCGCTGTACATGGCAATAAACCCGCTATGCCTGCCCATGACCTCGACAAAGAAAATACGGTCGTGGGATGCAGCCGTATCGCGGAGACGGTCAATACCTTCCATGGCCGTATTCAATGCCGTATCAAATCCAATCGTATATTCCGTACCGCCAATATCATTGTCAATCGTGCCCGGGATACCGACACAAGGAATACCCTGTTTTTCCCAAAGACTGTAAGCGCCGCGGTAGGATCCGTCTCCGCCGATAACGATCAAGCCTTCAATACCTCGTTGACGCAGCCGCTGCGCCGCCTTGACGAGTCCCGCTTCAGTCCTGAATTCTTGACTGCGCGCCGTGCGCAAAATGGTGCCGCCATGATGGATGATGCCGCTCACGGAGCGTGCAGAGAAGGCTTCGATGGCATCCTCGATAAGCCCTTGGTAGCCCCGTTGTATACCGAAGATCTCGACGCCATGGGCTATGGCTGTTCGCACAACAGCCCTAATAGCGGGGTTCATGCCCGGCGCATCGCCGCCGTTCGTTAATACTGCAATACGTTTCATGACCAGTTATTCCTGAAATTAAGAAAGCACTCCGTTATAGACACAAAAAGATCCGGGATTAGAAAGTAGTAAACAACAAGGTGAACTCAGGCGGACTGTATCTCAGCAACGATTTCCATCAGACGCCGCCCATAGTCTGTATAGGATTGATAGAGACGCTCAGCGTCATCGGCCTTTTGTCCCGTATGAATAACGGCGGCAAGGTGAGGTTCGATAGACAGACCGCCGTCATAGCCGCGGCGGAACAGATCGGCAACAATATCTTTAACCCGTCCGTCTCCCTCACCGCAGACACGGTAGTGATCCTCACCGTTTATTTTTACGGCATCTTTGATATGGACATAGACAATATCAGGCAATACAGTCTGATAATATTCCCAAGCGTCCTGCCCGTAGGTGACGGGGTTGCCCGTATCAAAGACAACCTTTAACGCAGGACTATCCACTTCGCGCAGCAGTATATTACTGTTTTCTGCCGAGAGTCCGCCCCAGCCACTGCAATTCTCATGAACCAGTATGACACCGCCGTCCTCGGCGATACGTGCCAATTGGCGCATCCGTGAAATGGATTCTTTGCGCCATACCTCATCGCTCACGGGATTATCGGGATCGTTGGGATAGCTCATGACCCGTATAAAAGAGGTGCCAAAGCGGTGCATCCGAGGTATGGCACGGGTGAGATCTTCTGCGTCCACATTGAAATCGCCGGTGATGGGGCGTGCCCAATTGGCGATGGCACTGGAAAAGCAAGATACGCCCATGCCCGCATCACTTACCGCCCCATAGACTGCGTCAAAATCAGCGTCACTGATCTGCGTGAGGTTAACACCGTCTATAGCGCGCAATTCCAACCATTTCCAGTTGAGTTCCTGATGCGCTTTGATTTGTGTTGCAATATCTTGTCCTGCCTCATCTGATATACCGGAAAACCACATAGTTATTGTCCTTATTCATTGCTAATAAGAGATATTTACCTTGAGAATCTCATGATTCCCCGTGTGCTGATAGTACGTTAAGCCGCGTCTTTGATGCAAGCCCCTGAGCCATCCGGCGGATTCAAGGTTGAAATGCAAGCGGTCCGAAAAAAGAGACATCATCGAGGCGCGGCGTTATACGCCGTAGCTCGGATATCCACGTTGGTCTCCACACACCATAGCGACGTAAACGAACATCAGCGCGTTAGGGTGTGCTGGGGGGGGGGACGTGCAGCAGATCCTTAAACCTCCTCATGAAAGAGGCGGAGCGTTTGCTCGGTAAGGTCGTCGAGCTTCGGCTCTTCGGCGCAGCGCAGCCAGTGAACCCGTTTATCGGCACGAAACCAAGACAGTTGCCGTTTGGCAAAGCGGCGGTGTTGCTTGCTTATGGTTTCGATGACCTCTTCAAGGGTTGTGTGCCCCTGAATCATAGACACGATTTCGCGGTAACCGAGGGCTTTCAGGCGTTCAATTTGTGCGCCGTGCCCGCTGTCAAGGAGCCGCTGTGTCTCTTCGATCCAGCCCGCATGCATCATTTGGCGTACCCGTTGGTTAATACGTTCGTAGAGTATTTCACGTTCCCATTGCAGTGCCACTTGGGTAACGTGCCAGCGGTCTTTGTTGCTTTGGTGTTCTTGATGCCAGACAGAATAAGGGCGTCCGCTCAGCTCATATACTTCGAGTGCCCGGATAATACGTACCAGATCATTTTCATTGGCGAGGACGGCGGCATAATCAGGGTCAATTTTTTTCAACGCGTCATACATGGCGGCATTGCCTTCGAGACGCGCTCTTTCACGCAAGGCTTGCCGCAATTGGGGATCTCTGGCGGGACCGCTGAAGAGACCGTCAATAAAAGCGCTCACATAGAGTCCGGAACCACCAACGAGTACAGGCGTCAACTTGCGTTGGAGCAATTGCATGGCTTTTTCACGGGCGATCCGCTCAAATTCTCCTGCCGCCATAGTCTCGTCAAGGTTGAGAAATCCCACAAAGTGATGCTGTACCGCTTTTCGTTCTTCTGCAGTGGGTGCAGCAGTACCAATTTCCATGCCCCGATAAAACTGCATGGAATCGGCCGATAAAATTTCGCTTTGTAATTTTTGGGCAAGGGCGATGGCAAGGGTAGTTTTCCCCGAGGCGGTAGGTCCTACCACGGCAATGGCTCGCTTCACTGAATCCTCCGAAAACTCTTTTCCATTTGCTGGCGGGTGATCTCAACCAAAATAGGACGCCCGTGGGGACAGGTATAGGGAGGCCTTAGTTTACGAAAGCCGTCCAACAAATGACGGCGTTCTTGTGAGGTCAAGGAATCCCCCGCTTTGATGGAAGCTTTACAGGCCCGGGTTGCGGTGCGCAGCAGCGTTTCCCACATGGTTTCTTGGTCGAAGAGGCGGCCTTGCGCGAAGTGTTCAAGAACGTCTAAGACCACATCGGGTATGCGGCTTTCATTATAAAGATGACAAACACCACTCACTTGAAAGGAGGTGCCGCCGAAAGATTCCAATTCTATGCCCAAACGCATGAAATCGTCAAGGTGGGATTCGAGGAGCGCCACTTGTGATGGGGCTACTTCAAAAACTTCTGAAACAACCAGTTGTTGTATGGGGTATTCATTATTTTCAAGTTCACTGAGCAAGGCATCATAATTTAAGCGCTCATGTAAAGCATGTTGATCAATGATCAAAAGGCGTTCTCCGTCGGGAACGAGCAGATAGGTTTCAAACAATTGCAGGGGCGCATCGCCGATTTCAGTCAAAGGCTCGAAACAGCCCTGGGGAACCAAGCTTTGAACACCCGATTCTTTCAGCGTCTCATGGGCTATGTGCCTAGATTCGAAGCCGGGCAATTCTTTCGTTTCGGAATCGAGTGCCGCCGGTTCCGGCTTAGTCATCTGCGGCGGTTGAAAGACCGGTTGGCTCTGAAGGCTTTGTACCGGCGCGGACATCTGAGTTTCTTCCTGTCTTAGCTCCTCCGACACGTGCTCCTCTTTTTGTGACGTGGGCGGCACAGCGATTTCTTCCGTAATGACATGGGGAGCTGTAACGATGGCGGCATGGGCGGCTGCAATTTCTGCATCGGCTTTGCTGAATCGGGAGAGTGCATCACGGACAATGTCGCGGACGGCATCATGGGCGGCTCGTTCCTCTCTGAATCGAATCTCCCGTTTCGTAGGATGAATATTCACATCCACTTGTCTTGGGTTCAAGGTGAGCAGAAGCACGGCGGTACTGTGTCTGCCCACGGTGAGCAAGCCACGGAAAGCGTCTTGCAGCCCATATTGGAGTGATGGATTGGAAACGGGACGTCCATTGACAAAAAAGAATTGGTGGGATCGTGATGCCCGCGTCAATTCAGGCGTTCCCACAAGTCCTTTAACGGTAAATCCGTTTTTCTCGCCCTCCACTTCAACCATATCGCGAACAAAGCCGAGTCCCCAGATGAGCGCGATACGATCGCGCAGCGATGCATGTTCAGGCACATCAAGAAGCATACGATCGTTGTGGGTCAGCTGAAATCCCACGCCCGTATTGGCGAGGGCGAGGCGCTGCACGATATCGATGCAATGGTTGAGCTCGGTCGTGATCCCTTTGAGAAACTTGGCGCGTACTGGCGTATTGAAATACAAGCGATTTACGGAAATGCGCGTGCCTATGGGCGCGCCCATCTGCTGCACTTCCCGCAATATGCCGCCCTCTACGCGCAACATGACGGCGTTCTCGTCTTCAGCGCGACGGGTCACCAACACGAATCGGGATACTGACGCAATACTGGCGAGGGCCTCACCGCGAAACCCGAGGGTCCGGATATTGTCCAAGTCCTCGGCTTTGCGTATTTTGCTGGTGGCGTGTCGTTCAATGGCGAGCAAGGCGTTTTGCTCAGACATGCCATGGCCGTTATCCTGCACTTCAATGAGGCGTCTGCCGGCAGCCACAAGACGCACCGATAAACGGGTGGCGCCTGCATCCAAAGCGTTTTCGACCAACTCTTTAACAGCTGAGGCGGGGCGTTCCACCACTTCACCGGCGGCAATTTTATTGGCCACCGCATCGGGCAGCACGCGAACAGTTGATAGGGATTTTTCCGGCATAAAGGTAATTTCCAGTAAAAGATCTTCTTTATTCTTTATTGTAAAGCAAAGCGCCTGCTATTGTCACAGAAACTTTGTGGGCGGATTCAAGGTTGAAATGCAACCGTTCAAAAAAAGAGGACATCACAGAGATCTTCTGTACAATAGTTCTAATCAAACACCCGAAGGAGTCCATAATGTCCCGCCACTAATTTACACGAGATGACCCTGTAAAACTGGAAACACTTAAGCCAAGGATTGAGCAACCGGAAATAGCTCAGATACTCGGGTTTCATAAACATGGTATAGGCCGTGAATTGCGCAGTAATAGTGTACGCAGTCGCCGGTGTTCTACCGCTGCGGATCGGCTTGCCATCAATCGACGTCAAGAAATTGTGTCAAGCCCCCGCTTTTTGGACCGCTTGTTATGAGAGTTTCTGTATTTCACGAGCGCGCCTCCCTCGACGAATTCTTTTGAGATCCGATTACCCGGAGACAAAAGAGGAACGGGCGTCGTTACCATGTACCTTCCCAATGACAGTCAATTGTTGTGCTTCTTTAATCCGGTAGCGGCGGAGGCGGCGCGCTCATTGATCCTAGGCTGTGCACCAAGGCATCCGCAACACCTTACTTCTCTCACGATGACCCAACACCTGTAGGGGCGCGATTTATCGCGCCCGAGGATCAATAAGAAAGAACCACCTCCGTATACGCTTAATTATTCATTGTATTTCTTTATTTTTTATGTATTAAACTATATTTAGATAAAACAAGTGGACTTAAAAAGTATAATTCTTTAAAATGAGATACGTGGCGCTTCCTTGCGAAGGCTTCTTAAAATAGTGTAAACATATTTGCGACCGTCTCATAGCGCCTATTGTCTTTGATGCTTAATACAAAGCATCTGCCATAGGATTGACCGATTATACAGAAATTGGAATTGAGTCTGAAGTGAATCTGTTCTGCCTGGGAAAGAATCTCGAGCGGAGCAAACACAAAGGAGGTCTGTGGTCATGGGTAAATTTCAAGTTGCGGATTGGAGTAAACAACTTTTTGCAGCTGCGTTTCTTGCCCTGCTTTTGTTGCTGACCGGGGCGCCCGGCCATGCCGCCGTATTGCGGGTAAACGGGGCATCCGCTGCCGATACACCCGATGGTTCTTCTTGGGCAAATGCCTTCAAAACCATTCAGAGTGCAGTAGATGCTGCCCATGCACAGGACGAAATCTGGGTGGCAAAAGGCACCTATACCGGCACGACCGATTCTGTGGTGGATATGTCGGAAAAGATGCTTGTCCTCTATGGCGGTTTTGCAGGTACCGAAACAAGTCGCGGCGAACGTAATTGGGACGACAATAACACGGTCATCCACGGTGAAGGAAAACGGCGCTGTGTGACTTCAAACAACACCGGCTTCATAGACGGCTTCACCTTGCAAAATGGAAATGCCGAGGATGGCGGCGGGATGTATGGCGGCACGGCAACCAACTGCAGCTTCATCGGCAATATGGCCACCGCCGGCGGCGGGATGTATTTCGGCACGGTGTCCAACTGTACCTTCATTAATAACTTGGCAACCGGCATCTACGGCAGCTCCGGCGGCGGGATGTATGACGGCACGGCGACCAACTGTACCTTCACCGGCAATACGGCCCCCTCCGGCGGCGGGATGTTTAAGGGCACGGCGACCAACTGTACTTTCACCGGCAATACGGCTACCGCCGACTGGGGCGGCGGCGGCGGGATGTATGACGGCACGGCGACCAACTGTACCTTCACCAAAAACTCGGCCACTAACGACGGCGGCGGGATGCGTGGCGGCACGGCGACCAACTGCAGCTTCACCGGCAATACGGCCTCGGACTTAGGCGGCGGGATGGCTGGAGGCACGGCGACCAACTGTACCTTCACCGGCAACACGGCCGAGGACTTGGGCGGCGGCATGTCCGGCGGCACGGCGACCAACTGCATCCTCTGGGGCAATTCTCCAAATGACGTGTTCGAACTCCCAAATGACGCATACCAAACAAGCGTGAGCTATTCCTGTCTTAGCACTGCCTATGACGGAACGGGCAATATTGTCGGCAATCCCGACTTTGTAAATCCCTCGGCGGGAGATTTCCGTCTGCGCTCCACTTCGCCCTGCATAAATACGGGCACCTCCGACGGTGCGCCCGCTGCGGATATACTGGGCCGCAGTCGTCCCCAAGGCGCGGGACTAGACATGGGAGCCTATGAGCATATTCCTCAAGACGATAATGACGCCGTTGAACCGCCGGTACTACTACGGGTCGACGGCGCCTCCGCCGCTGTCAATCCGGACGGGCTGAGTTGGGCGACTGCCTACCCCACCCTCCAGGCGGCGGCGGACAAGACGGGATACGGAGGCGAAATCTGGGTCGCCAAGGGTATTTACACCTCCGCTTCCGGAGATAATGTGGTCCGATTAAATACGGGAACCGTCATGCTGGGCGGTTTTGCAGGTACGGAAAGCGATCGCGACCAACGTAATTGGAAAACCAACCCCACTGTCATTGACGGTGAGGGAGAACGGCGCTGTGTGACTTCAAACAGCGGTTGCTTCATAGACGGCTTCACCTTGCAAAATGGAAAGGCTGAATCCGGCGGCGGGATGTCTTCCGGCACGGCGGCCAACTGTACCTTCACCGGCAATACGGCTGTCTATGGCGGCGGAATGTATGAGGGCATGGCGATCCACTGTAGCTTCAGTGACAATACGGCCACCACTGGCGGCGGGATGTATGAAGGCACGGCGACCAACTGTAGCTTCACCGGCAATAAGGCTGAGGGCGGCGGCGGCGGCGGGATGTATGACGGCACGGCGACCAACTGTACCTTCACCGGCAATAGGGCCTCCTCCGGCGGCGGGATGCTTGACGGCACGGCGACCAACTGCATCCTCTGGGGTAATTATCCAAATGACGCAGACGAAACAAGCGTGAGCTATTCTTGTCTTAGCACTGCTTATGACGGATCGGGGAATATTGTCGGCGATCCCGACTTTGTAAATCCCTCGGCGGGCGATTTCCGCCTGCGCTCCACTTCGCCCTGCATTGATGTGGGCACATCTGACGGAGAAGATATTCCATCAACGGATATTGATGGAGTGCCTCGACCCCAAGAAGCAGGTATCGATATGGGCGCCTATGAATATTACAGCCCTGTATCTGTGCCTGACGTGGCGGGTAAAGTCCTAGCGGATGCAAAAAGCTCGATCAAGGATGCCGGATTGGTTGTTGGCGAGGTAGACGGGCAGCACAACAACATGGTTACTGCTGGTAGCGTTATTATCCAAGACCCGGCGGCAGGCGCTGGCGTCTATAGGGGCCGCCCTGTTGATCTGATTATATCTTTAGGGCCTGAACTATTTTGAGTCTTTTTCGATTTAGCAGACAAAGGCACACGGACAGGCGGCGGTGAGTCCGGAGATGTGGATGAGAACGCCGGTTCTCAACTCTGTTTCTAGGCTCGCTTTTCCACGTCATTCTGAACGCAGCGAAGAATCCGGTGGCGGCGGAGGCGGCGCGGTCATTAATCCAAGGCCGTGCTCCTGGGCTCCGCAACACCCCGCCCGCACGCTTCGACGCAACGCCTGTATGTGCGAGATTTATCGCGCCCAAGACCCTCCGCCACCGCTTCATTGCAAACTCAAGGTTTCTTTGGCGTCCAACGTGGCTACTCAATCCAGCGCGCTTAACGCAGCGTCTTAGCGATACAACACCTCGGACGCGATAAATCGCGCCCCTACACCGGAAGGCTTTGTGCGTCTCCTGTCCATCGCGTCCATCGCATCCATCGTGTCCATCCGGTCCATCCGGTCCATCCTGTCCATCGCGTCCATTAGAAGGAAACATCTCCGCCCGCAACGCACAGGATCACCAACCCTCTTACCCAACTAGCACACACTGATTTTTAATCCTGTTTCTAGGCTCGCTTTCCCACTTCATTACAGAACTCCTGCCGAAGTCTTTTTTCAGGAAAGGGTTGCAATTCGGGTTTGAACCTGCGGTGTCTGATTTTTTCAGCGTCTTTTCTTTGATCAACGCCCCTGCTTTTTGAGGGGCGATAAACGAAGCAGAGTGCGTTAAAAATCAATTGTCTTAATTCTTGGGCTTGTGTTAGTATGCTTTTGAATGAGCTGCAAAAAAAGACCCCGGCCTGTTTTTATTTCGTTAGGAAAGGGAAAGCAAAATGACTCGTAACCGTAAAAAGTTGAACACTTCATTGACGCGCCGCGGATGGCTCCATCTGGCGTCAGGTCTGGTGGCGGGAAGCGCACTTGCCGGCGAATTTCCCATGATCACACGGCCCCGTGCCACCTCAGGTGATACGGTCGTAGAGCCGGATTGGGAAGAAAAGCTCAGCGTTACCGTGGGCGCGGCAAATGCCGACATTATCGGAGAAACGGATAAAGCACTCCAAGCGGCAGCGGAATATGTGGCACGCCAAGGCGGCGGCACGGTGAAAGTGCTGCCTGGCCTGTATCGGCTCCGCGCACCGCTCCGACTCTACGACCATACCCGTTTAATAGGCAGCGGTCCCGACACGATATTGATGAAAGAAGCGTCGGCAGAGTCGGCGCTCTTGGAGGACTCGGATTGGTTCGATCAAGAGATTACCCTGGTTGATGCTACAGGCTTTGAAGTAGGCGATGCCGTTTGTCTCCAAGCAACAAATCCCGACAATAAGGGACCCATCGTGATTAAACGCCGGCTCATCGCGCGGAGCGGCAATCGCTTTAAACTAGATCGCTCCTTGCGCCAGAACACCTGGAAAATTAGCAACACAACCGTCTCCACGCTCTTCCCAATCGTGATGATGGAGGATGCGGTAGATATTTCGGTGGAAAATATGTGCCTCGACGGAAACAGGGACAATAACGGTTATTTGGACGGTAACTACGCAGGCTGCGTGTGGGCGCAGGATTGCAGCAATATTACGATGCGCAACCTTATTGCACGCAACTATAACGGGGATGCCTTAAGCTGGCAGATTTGCCATGATGTATTGGTAGAATCCTGTGAAATAACGAACAACACCAATTTGGGCATGCACCCCGGCTCCGGGTCGCAACGGACCATGATCCGGAACAATGTGTTTGACGGCAACGGTATCGGCATTTTCTTCTGCTGGGGTGTGCAATACAGCGTAGCTGAAAACAATAAAATCCTTAACAGCAGCAATTGCGGCATTTCTATCGGACACCGGGACAACGAGAACTTTGTCCGCAACAATGAGATTATTAACAGCGGTCAAACCGGTATTCTCTTCCGCCCGGAGCGGGGCGAAGGTTTCACCGCAACGGGCAATCTCGTGGAAAACAACCGCGTTGTCGATTCCGGTGGTGAGGGAGGCGCCGCCGTTGATTTCCAAGGCGTCACTGCAGGAAACACGCTCAGAAACAATGTCTTGATTGAGACCCGCGACCCGGCACAACGTGTGGGAATCCGTTTCGGAGCGGATAGCGGCGAAAACATCCTTGAGAATAACACCATTGAAGGTTTTGCTAAGACTGTGGAAGACAACCGAATAAAATAAGGATCTAAACGCGACAAGAAGCGGTTCCCCTCTCAATGACGCGTATAAGATTTGAGAAACCATAGAAAGAAAACTTATGTTACTGCCCACACTTCTAACGGCTATGTGTATGCTGTCCACTCCCTATGAACTTGCGGTATTTCGTGAAGAGGTGACCATTCCCTTAGGACATGCGTGCATGGGCGGCGGCGTATCGCCTGCCACCGAAATTGTGGATCCCTTGTTTGTGCACGTCATGGTACTGTTGGGGCCGGAACAACCCCTGCTATTTGTGGCGGTCGATTGGTGCGAAATACGCAACGACGCCTACGACCATTGGCGCAGTGCACTGGCAGAAGCAGCCCACACCGTACCGGAACGGGTGCTTCTCTCCAGCGTACATCAGCACGATGCGCCGGTAGTAGATTATGAGGCGCAGCGTATCTTGGATGAGGTGGGTTTGGAAAAATCTATCTGCGATGTTCCCTTCGCCAAAGAATGTGTGAATCGAAGTGTGGCCGCGTTAAAGGAAGCCTTGAAATCTCCGCAGCCCGTCACGCATTACGGGGTGGGCGTGGCGGCGGTGGATGGCGTCACTTCCAATCGGCGCGTCGTTTTGCCGGATGGTAAAATCACCTATGGGCGGGGAAGCGCTACGAAAGATCCCGCCCTGCAAGCGGAGCCGGAAGGAATCATCGATCCCTTTGTGAAAACGCTCAGCTTTTGGAATGGTGACAAAGCGCTGGCCGCCCTAAGCGCCTATTCCACCCATCCCATGAGTTATTACGGCAAGGGCGGCGTGTCCGCTGATTTCGTGGGCATGGCGCGTGCTTGCCGTCAGGCAGAAGAACCCGATGTATTCCAAATCTATTTCACGGGCTGCAGCGGCGATACAACAGCAGGCAAATTCAACGACGGTGATCCTGATAACCGCCCCGTACTGGCGGAGAAACTCTGTCAAGGCATGCGTTTGGCATGGGCACAAACGGAGCGTTATCCCTTGGAAGAAGTGAACTTCCGCGTGGCGCCGTTGCACTTGGAGCCGAAAAGTTTCGGCGGCTACGGCGAAGCCGATGCCAAAGCAACGGTGGCCGATGATTCGTTGAAGCCCTTCATCCGAAACCTCGCCGCCATGGCGCTGAGCTATCGTAAACGGGTGGAGGCGGGACAGGCTATTGATGTGCCTGTGGCGGATTTTGGCAAAGCGAAATTTCTGGTCATGCCCGGAGAAACCTTTGTGCAATATCAAATCACCGCGCAGGGGATGAGCCCCGATGCGACCGTGCTGACAGCAGGATTTGGTGAGTGCGCGCCCGGCTATGTCCCCAGTGCCATCGGAACCGCAGAAGGCTACAACGATGAATCGTGGTGTTGGGTGGAACCCGGCGCGGAACCTCTGATTACCGATGCCTTGGCGTTAACGATTCGGGAGCAATAATCGCTGCGCCGTCGAAAAACTCGGGAAAAGAATTGCGTCTTGCCCCGGGGACATCCGTTTCTCAACGATCAGCTTTCATCTTCTCTTTTTGGCGCCGGCTTTTTTCTTTTTCTGGACGGAATAGCCAAAAAAGCCCAGCTTCTTGCCAAGCTCATAGTAGCCGCCATGAGCATAAGCGGCTAAGCCCGCATTTTCAATGGCTAAGCGCCCCGATGCGGTCAATAAATGCTGATGCACTTGTACGGCAACGATGCGCGCCATAAATAATGTGTGGGTGCCCAAGGCTATGGTCTTTTTGACTTTGCATTCAAGATTGACCGGGCACTCCAATATGATGGGCGTATCAATGACCGATGCCGGAGCGGGACTAAGGCCGGTCTTGGCGAATTTGTCTTCTTTGCGCCCTGACACAACACCACAGTAATCGGTGGCGCGAATTTCATCTACCGACGGAATGTTGATGACAAATTCGCGCGAGGCCTTAATCAACTCATAGGAATAACGCTCCGGACGCAAAGAGATAGAGACCATGGGCGGGTCAGAACAAATGGTTCCTGCCCAAGCGACCGTGCAAATGTTGGGTTTTCCCGCACTGTCTACAGAACTGATCATGACAGCGGGGACCGGGAAAAGCATAGTACCCGGCTTCCAACATTCTTTTATAATGGGCTCCTTTTGTTTTGAAAAAGAGGAAGATCTCAAAGGGGCTTTCCCGGATACCCGATTTGTTTTTCGTGGCGGTTTTTGCATGACTAAATCTTTTCACCGATCGCTAAGCTGTTTTCCTGAAGTGTGCTCTTTGTTGGGCACAGCCCCCATACGAGGCTTTTCCTGCGCTCTGCAGTAGTGAAGAATATACACCAACGCGTCCATTCCCCCCAACCTGTCTCCTTTCCTTTTTCAGATCCTTTAGACTCGTATTGCATCGTTTCATAACAGAACACGTGTTCTTTTTTGCAACAGAATATTGGATGAAAAAGGAAGGTATTTTCTGCTTTGTTAAGAGTCCTGTTCTTTAATATACGTTGCATCAATAATTTAACTGATTATTAAGGGTACAGACTCCTTTTGGCATCACCTTTGCTTAATATCAAGCGAATGGAAAAAGAAGCCACAGCAGGCCGAAAAAAGATTACGCAAAACGAAAGACAAACTGAAAGGAGTTACTTATCATGACAAGATATTTTTGGGAGCCTTTTGCAGGTTTAGATTTAATTCGTCGCGACATTGATCGCCTCTTTGAACAAGCAGCCGCGCCGCGCCTGCGCTATGCCCGTTCCGCTTTTTTGCCGGGCGTCTCTGCGCGCAGTTATCCGCTGATCAATATGCGTGAAGATTCCGATACGATCCACATTGAAGCGTTGGCTCCGGGATTGAACCCTGACAGCATCGGTGTAACGGTGCAGCGCGACCAACTTCGTCTGGAAGGTGAAAAAGCCGAGATCAACCCGGATATCAAACAAGATGCCTACCATCGCAACGAACGAGGCGCAGGCCGTTTTACACGGGTAATTCAATTGCCCGCGGAAGTGGACAGCGATCAGGTTGTTGCCGAATACAAGAACGGCCTTCTGTTGCTGACGCTGCCGAAACATGCGGCGGCGAAGCCGAAACAAATCGCCGTAACGGTGAGCTAAAATTAACAATAATACAGGAAAGGAATTGAATATCATGAAAGAAACAACCGTACCCGCTACTGTAGATAGCAACGTGCCGGAAACCCGTGAAGACACCCGCGTACTGGTACCTCCGGTAGATATTTTTGAAACCGAAACAGGACTGGTGGTTGTCGCCGATTTGCCGGGCGTCAAAAAAGAAGACGTTGATGTAAACGTAGAAAAAAATGTGTTGACCCTGAAGGCAAAGGCAAGCCATCACCTAAACGATTCTTTGAGCAGCCGTGAATTTAACTTGCGCCCCTTCTATCGCCAGTTCCAGTTGAGCGAGGCGGTGGATCAGGCAGGTATTTCAGCGGAAATGAAATATGGCGTGTTGACCATCCATCTGCCCAAAGTTAAAGAACAGCAACCCCGCAAAATTGAGGTTTCCGTAGCCTCCTAACAGTTGCGGCAGCCTGAGCGGTGTGTTGAAAAGAAAGGAGATAAATCCATGAAAGAACAAACGAATCTCTCTTTGAGAACAAGCGTACAAGATCTGAGCGATCGGTTAACGCGGTTCTTGAGCCCTTGGATGCCCTCTTCCTTGATCGAAACAGGAACGCTGTTCGACCCCGCTTCGACCCTCTTGTGGAAAGAATCCGGTTATCCCGCAGTGAACGTTGTAGATCAAGAAAATGAAATTCTTGTAACCGCGGAATTGCCAGGCTTGGAAAAGGACGATTTCAATCTTGAAATCGAACAGGACCGGCTCCTATTGCGCGGCGAGAAGAAGACTGAAAAGGAAGACAAGAAAGGCAGCTACGTGATCCGTGAATCGCAGTATGGAAGCTTTAGCAGAAGCATTCCCTTGCCTGCAGCGGTGGATCGTGAAGCGGTACATGCCACCTACAAACAAGGTGTGCTTCGGGTGACACTGCCCAAAACAGCTGAGGCGAAAAAAAGCCGCATCCCGGTGAAGGTGTCGTAATCCTTGGTTCCGGTCGTAGCTTCTTTTGGGGCGAAGATTTGCAAAGGTCGCGATCTTCGCCCCAATGCTTATAGGATCAGCGTTGATCCAAAGGCTGTACGGGCTCGGTGAAATAGCGCTGCAAAGGCAAGGGCAAGGCGCGCCAGTCTTCCTTCCGTGCCGATACGGCGGTTGCCGTATCATCGCCGGCGTAGGTATTCCAGAACAAGACCTTGGATTGTGTCAGTTTTCCTGCAGCGCCATCGGCAATGACAGCGGCCATGGTTTTGCCCGTATAGGTTCCTTCCAATTGTAAGTTCAATTGATCACGTGCCTGTTGAACTGCATCTACGCTTTCCTGCGTAAACAAGGCATATTCACCGCCGAAGAATTCATCGCGTAGAGTAAACTGACATTCGTCCCAGCAAAATAAAGGGAATGCCTTATTTTGATGATGCAGCCATTGGTTAGTGACAGCAAACAATTTACCGGCCCGCTCATAATCGGAATAGGGCGGCGTGGTCACACGGATCGCCACAACACGGGTCTTCATGTTCGCGGCACGCAGTCCGAGTGCCAGACCCACCGCCGTGCCCATCGTTCCCGAGGCCACATAAAGAAGATCCGGTTCCGGCAACAATCCTTCTTCAACTTGACGGCCCAGTTCCAACGCTGCATTGACATAGCCCATGGTTCCCAAAGGACTGGATCCTCCGGAAGGTATGAGGTAGGGCGCTTTCCCTTGTCGTGCCCAAGTGTTGTGAATCGCAGCGGCTGCTGTTTGGGCGGTTTCCTTCCAATCACAAGGAAATAGTGCTGCTCCCGATTTAAGGAGTGTGAGCAGGTTGTCGCGAACATGATAACTGTTGTATTGGGGTCCCAGCACCAGCAGAGCTTCCATACCCAAGGCCCCTGCGTAAGTTGCCGTTGCCAAGGCGTGGTTGGATCCGGCACCGCCAAATGTTATGACACTCTTATAGCCGGCGCTTTGAGCATGGGCCAGAAGAAAGCCAAGCTTCCGTATTTTATTCCCGCCGTAATCGTCATGGGTCTGATCATCTCTTTTGACGAAAAAGGATCCGATACCATGGCGCTTGGCAAAGCTTGCCGATTCATCCGCAGGGGTGGGCAAGGCTGCCAAGGATAGATAGGGCAGACCCAGCACTTCGTTTATGGTATACATTAGGAGTTCCTTTCTTATATATTTCTTTTTAATTGTTAAGGCGCCGCACTCGACACAAGAAGAGACGAAATGATGTATTGAATGAAATAGTATAAGACGTCTTCCATCAAAAATGTAAACACCGAAAGTTTGCCTTAGCTCTGCAAATTCGATCAATTTGAATTTACTCCCCCTTCTTATAGCTTTCTAAGGTATAATTGAGTATAAGAAAACGAAATGAGACTATTTTATCCTGCAACCAAATCTGTTGTATGGATGCTTCAAAGGAAAATAACTGTAATATAGACGACGGGGCGTAGGTGTGATTGCGGCCCTGCTGCGAAAGGATGCGTGTTGTGCACTCGTTAAAGGTCTGTGTAGTGGATGATTGCAAAGATGCTTTATCCACTTTGTGTGAAGGGCTGGAATATTTTGGATACCAAGTAGTACCTGCTCATTCAGGTGAAGAAGGTCTCCGGATCTGCCAAACACAAAAAGTTGATCTTGTCCTCCTTGATATTAAATTGCCGGATATTGACGGGCACGAGGTGTGCCGTCAGCTGAAAGCAAATCTGCGCACTCGTGATATTCCTGTTATTTTTGTTTCCGGTCTCGGCTCTTCAGAAGATGTGAAGCTGGGCTACGAGCTTGGCGCCGTGGATTATGTTTTCAAGCCTTACACGCTGGCTTCAGTTATGATTCAGGTGGAAGCCGCGCTGCGAACCCGCCAAAATATTTCCGGCTTGGTGTCCGGTCCCTTTTTGATCACAGACCCCGTTTATACCGATAGACTCACGGGACTGCGTAACCGCAAGTTTTTAATGGAGCGGCTTCAGGAGGAAGCCGAAAAAGCCTGCCGCTACCATTATCCGCTCTCGAGTCTACTCTTTGATCTGGATGGTTTTAGCAAAGAGGTAGAACAGAGCGAGGATAAGACTGCCGATCTTCTCCTTGAAATGGCCATTGCCTTGCGCAACAGTTCGCGAACCTCTGATATCCTCGCGCGCTATGATGATACCCAATTCGCCGCTGTATTACCCCATACCTGCCTCCCTAATGCCATTGTCTATGCCAATAAAATCCGTCGCGCCATGAGTGAGGTATTGCCTCTGAAAAACAACGGCGTCATCTCCAAAGGGCTTAGTTTTGGCATCATCACCAGTCAAGAAGCAGAGCGCCCCCCTTCTGCAGAAGAACTGCTCAGCGAAACCATGCGTCTGCTGCTGCTGGCAAAAAGCGGCGCCCCCGAACATGTAAGTGCCTGCCTGTATTCTGCATCCTAATTTGACCTTGCCCAGATTTTTTTTTCTTGGTCTACAACCTTTCTCAGGACAACTATGCGTGGGCGTTGCGAAGAGGCTAGAAACGCTTTAATGATTTTCATCTTATACCAAGAAAATTACCAACAAAAGAAGAATTGCTTCAACCCAATCCTCCGTCGGCAATTGTCATTGATGAACCGGAACTGGGATTGCCCCCTTACGCAATTACGCTATTAGGCGCATTACTGTGCTCCGCCTCTCAGCGGATGCAAGTGGTGGTCTCCACGCAATCTGTTTCTTTAGTAAATGAATTCGCCATAGAAAACCTTGTTATCGTAGAACGAGAGAAAGAAGCAAGTGTTTTCAAACGATGTAAAGAAAAAGATTTCAAAACTTGGTTGGAAGAATACTCCGTTTGGTAATTTCGGGAAAAGACTTCATCACAGTACTTCGGTCGGAGTTTTTTCGTGAGAAGACGGTATTTAAAATTTATCCCACCCTCATGAAGTGTGATTTTTTTATCCTGTTTCTGTTATGCTAACTGTTACGCCGGATTTGGAAGCCGGAATGTCATAATTTGTCGTCTCGGAGCATGGTCGTGTTCTTAGAAATCGTCTTTGCTTTGAACGGCGTAAATTAACCCCCAACAGAGAGGTTCTGAAACATGAACAAACGATCTACTTCAAGCGGCATGTCACGGCGTGATTTTGCCAAAGCATCAGCGGTTGCTGCGGGATTTGCGATTCTTTCCAGCAAATCCGGAATTGCCCAAGACAATGTGGACACCCTCAAGATCGGTCTTATCGGTTGCGGCGGCCGCGGCGGCGGCGCTGTTGTGAATTGCCTGATGGGCAATGACAATGTTAAATTCGTTGCCATGGCGGATGTTTTCGAAGACAAGCTTGTCGCACGCCGCAATGATCTTCGCGGCAACCAACATCCGAAAGTACAACCTAAGATTGACATTCAAGATGACCTGTGCTTTTTCGGGCTGGACGCTTACGAAAAACTGCTTGCCACCGACGTGGACATCGTGATTCATGCCACGCCGCCCTATGCGCGTCCTAAACACATGGAAGCGATTGTGGCTGCCGGTAAACACGCTTTTATTGAAAAGCCCTTTGCCGTTGATCCCGTTGGCATTCGCCAATGCATCGCTGCCGCGAAAGCAGCGGAAGCCAAAGGTCTGTCCATTGTCACCGGTCCTCAGCGCCGTTATCAAACCTCCTACATGGAAACGGTGAAGCAAATTCAAGATGGTTCTGTGGGCGACATTCTCGTAGCCCGTGCCTACTGGAATGGATCGCTTCCCTTCTGTAACGAGCGTGAACCGGAATATTCCGATCTCGAATATCGCTTCCGCAACTGGTACAACTACATCTGGACCTGCGGCGACAACATCGTCGAACAACACGTGCATAATCTGGACGTTATTAATTGGATCTTAGATGAGCATCCGGCCAGTGTAGTCTCCTCCGGCGGCCGTGCTTGGAAACCGAGCGAAGAAAAATATGGCGATATTTGGGACAACTTCTCCTGCGATTATGAATACGCCAGCGGTGTGCGCATGTTCAGCATGTCCCGTCACTGGAACAATAGTCAGAACGAAGTCTCTGAACTGGTTATCGGCACGAAGGGCAAAAGCAATTGCCGCGACGCCGCCAGCGACAAGTCCGATCCCTATGTCAATGAACACATCGCCCTGCTGAAGAGTATCCGCGGGGAACGTGAATATATCAACCAAGGTGTTCAGACCGCTGAAAGTACCTTGACAGCGATCATGGGCCGCATGTCCGCTTACACGGGTAAGAAAGTTACTTGGGACGAAGCCTTGAATTCCGATTTGAGCCTAGTTCCTGAGGATCTCGATTTTGAAAAAGCCTATCCCGTTGGCCCCATTCCCGTGCCAGGTGCCTAAGCATCGACTTTTATAACGTGTGCAAAGGATCCCTCCTGAATATTCAGGAGGGATTTTTTGTTTAGCCCTGCACAGCTTATAAAAAGTTTTCTTATTTCACCCGGTTTTCGTTATGATACCTGTATTATGCTTCATCCAAATTCATGTGTAGGGCTATATCGGCAAATTGGCATTGAAGCGCCATTGTGCACGTTTTATTTACCTTGTTAATTTATTGAAGTTGGCATAATCGCGTGTTATAATTACCGGTAGTTATATAAAAATGGGCATGTGAAAGACGGTTGATATGCCCGTTTTTCCCGACCATATTCTGATGATAACATCGTTCGATACGTTGCCATAAATACTAGGAGGATGTGGATCACAGCCATGGGCAATCACCAAATCCGAAAGGGATTGACGCTCCCCATCAGTGGAGCGCCCCGACAAGAGATAACGACCAAAGCCGTTGACCGAATCGCTGTCATAGCCTTGGATTACATGGGCTTGAAATCGCGCATATTGGTTCAACCGGGAGACCTCGTTAAGCGGGGTCAGGCGCTCTTTGAAGACAAAAAAGTGGAGGGGGTCTTGTATACGTCTCCCGGCGCGGGAACCGTGAGGGCAGTCAACCGCGGTGAACGAAGAGCGCTCCAATCGGTTGAGATTGACCTGAGTGCCGAGGAAATAGCCGGCAATCTCGGTCCCGATGACTATCAGTCCTTTTCCGCTTTCACCGGCGCTCCTGTTTCTTCGTTGTCTCGGGAAGAGGTCTGCGCCCTTATGCTGGAATCGGGGCTTTGGACCGCCTTGCGTACGCGCCCGCTCAGTCGTGTACCCCATCCGGAAAGTATTCCCCACTCAATTTTTATCACCGCCTGCGACAGCAATCCTTTGGCCCCTTCTATGGATGTGATCGCGGAGGGACGTCAGGAAGCTTTGGATGCAGGTGTTGCCGCCCTGTGTAAATTAACACCCGGGAAGGTGTATTTCTGTACCGATGAAAAGGACAAGCTTCGCCCTCAAGTCATTGCTTCCAATCTGCAGACAGAAAGTTTTTCGGGCCCTCATCCGAGCGGTACTGTAGGCGTCCATATTCACGTTTTGGATCCTGTGGGTCTTCGTGTTCCGGGCCGCACACCCAGTACTCCCCCTGAAATGAATCGGCTCCATCCCTTGGACAATATTAAAACTGTATGGCATATTGGTCTTCAAGATCTATTGTCCTTGGGCGATCTTTTCTTGAGCGGCAAATTGGATGTGACCCGTGTGGTCAGTTTAGCGGGACCGGCTGTCAAGGATCCGCATCTTCTGCGCACGCGCATAGGCGCATGTCTTGACCAGCTTACTGCGAAAGAGCTGGAGCCGGGTGAAAACCGTATTTTATCGGGCAGTGTATTTTGTGGACGCGACGCCTCTCATGAAACGATCGCTTATCTGGATCGTTTTTCCAACCAAGTATGCGTGTTGCGCGAAGGCCGCGATCGTGAATTTCTTGGGTGGCTGGCTCCGGGCGCAAAAAAGTTTTCAGCGAGCCGCCTTTTTATGTCACGGCTTCTGCCCAAACGCTTGTTCAGTATGACTACAGACACGAACGGCAGTGTCCGTGCCATTGTGCCCATGGGTCTTTATGAAGCTGTGATGCCTATGGACATTCAGCCGACCTATCTGCTGCGTTCTCTTTGTGTGGATGATGTGGAACAGGCAGAGAAATTGGGCTGTTTGGAACTGGATGAAGAAGACCTTGCCCTATGCAGTTTTGTAGATCCGGGTAAAACAGATTTTGGTCTGTTGTTGCGTAGAAATCTTGAAATTATAGAGAAGGAAGGGTAAGACGGCCCATGAAATTCCTCCGAAAGTTAATGGATAAGCCGGCGCCTCTCTTTAAAGAGGGCGGCAAACTGTCATTCTTTTACCCCTTATATGAAGCTTTGGATACCTTCAGCTTCACACCGGGTGAGGTGACAAAATCCGCCCCCCATGTAAGAGATGCCATAGACTTAAAACGGCTCATGTTTACCGTGGTGATCGCCCTTGTACCCGCCATCTTTATGGGTATTTGGAATGTTGGCTACCAGATTAATGCAGCGCTGGCAGCAGGGGTGACCCCTGAGGGCTGGCGCGGCGCGTTGATCAGCGCCCTTGGCATCGGATTCGATGCGAATTCTTTCCTTGCCTGTTTTATACATGGCGCCTTATATTTTCTGCCCGTTCTGATTGTCGCCTTTACGGTGGGCGGCGGCATCGAAGTGTTCAGTGCCATGATACGCAAACATGAGGTCAACGAAGGCTTTTTTGTGACGGGCTTCTTGATCCCCTGTATTTTGCCGCCTACGATTCCGCTTTGGCAGGTCGCTTTGGCAACCGCTTTCGGCGTGGTGATCGGCAAGGAAATTTTCGGCGGTACGGGCATGAATATTTTCAACCCGGCGCTGGTAACGCGTGCCTTCTTATATTTTGCCTATCCCGCCCAAAACTCAGGCGACAAAGTCTGGGTCGCGGTAAACCAAAGTCAGGCATTCGACGGCTACAGCGGCGCCACTCTGCTGGCACGAGTTGCAGAAATTCCGCCGGACAGCGCGGGCAGGGCTTATGAAAGCGCCATCAGCGGCCTTGTCATCCAAGGCAAGAGTGTCAGCTGGATAGATGCTTTTCTGGGTTGGATCCCGGGCTCCATGGGAGAGACCTCTACCTTGGCTTGCCTACTAGGCGCTGTGTTGCTCATTATTACGGGCGTCGCTTCATGGCGCATTATGGTTTCCATGATCGCCGGCGGTTTTGCCATGACCTTCGCACTGAACTTGGTCCATTCGGAAACCAATGAAATGATGAACCTGCCTTTCCACTGGCACTTTGTTGTTGGCGCCTTTGCTTTTGGCATGGTCTTCATGGCGACCGAACCTGTCACTGCAACCTATACGCTCACAGGAAAATATATTTACGGTTTCGGTATTGGGGTCATGACGGCTCTGATACGTGTGGTGAATCCTGCTTACCCTGATGGCGTTATGCTTGCCATATTGTTTATGAATTTGCTGGCTCCGCTCATTGATTATGTGGTGGTCGCCAGAAACATCACGAGGAGGGTTGCTCGCAGTGCAGTATAGTATGAAATATATTTTCGGTTTTGCCGCTGTACTCTGCTTTATATGTTCGATCTTGATATCCTCCGCCAACGTGGGACTTCGCGAACGGCAAGAGATTAACAAGGTTCTCGACAAACAAAAAAGTGTGCTGCAGGCGGCGTGGCTGGTAGAGCCGGGCGAAAAGCTGGAACGTGCGCGGATCGAAGAATTATTTAAAAATATACGCGTTCGTATTCTCGATTTGAGCTCCGGCGAAATCTTGGATGATGTGGATGCAGAAAGCTTTGATGAAGCCAATGCGCCTAAGATTGCTGCCCCGGCCAATAACGCCGGATTAATTGAATTGAACGAACATATCAAGTTCTATGAAGTCATGGACGGCGATGAGGTGACCATGTTTGTCCTTCCTATTGTTGGGAAAGGACTGTGGTCTACTATGTATGGTTTCCTTGCCCTTGATGCCGATACACGGACCATACGCGGTCTGACCTACTATGACCAAGCCGAGACGCCCGGTCTGGGCGGTGAAGTCGTCAATCCGAAATGGAAAGCCCTATGGAAAGGGCGGCTCGCCTACGATGAAGACTGGAAGGTTAAGATTGAAGTGGTCAAAGGCGCTGCCGGTTCCGTGGAAGACAATCCTTATGGCGTTGATGGCTTGAGCGGCTCTTCATTGACCAGTCGCGGCGTCACCAATATGCTGCATTTCTGGCTGGGCGAACAGGGATATGCGCCATTCCTGAAAGCCTTTAGAGAAAGTGGAAAGGCCTAATTTATGAAATTCAATCAAAAGCAGCGCGAGGCATTGCTGGATCCTATTGTCAATAACAATCCCATCACGGTCCAGATATTGGGGGTCTGTTCCGCCTTGGCGGTGACTTCCAAATTGTCTACCGCCGTGGTCATGGGCATCGCCGTTATTTTTGTTACGGGCGGCAGTTCCGCTGCCGTCGCCGCCATACGCAACAGTATCCCATCCAGTATTCGGATCATTGTCCAATTGTCTATTATCGCTTCCTTTGTCATTCTTACCGACCAAATATTGAAAGCCTTTTTATACGATATTAGCAAACAGCTGTCCGTCTTTGTGGGCTTGATCATTACAAACTGCATTGTTATGGGCCGTGCAGAAGCCTATGCCATGCAAAACGGATCTTGGCTCAGTTTCTTAGATGGCGCCGGTAACGCGTTGGGCTACAGTATTATCCTTGTCATTGTGGGAGCCATTCGCGAACTCTTCGGTTCCGGTTCTCTCTTTGGATTTACGCTGCTTCAACGCACTGCAGACGGCGGCTGGTATGAGCCCAACGGCTTGATGCTGCTCGCGCCCAGCGCCTTCTTCCTGATTGGCGCCATTGTCTGGCTTGTTCGTTTGTGGAAACCCGAACAGGTGGAGGAGAATTAACATGGAGCATTATTTAAGTCTTTTCGCGAAAGCGGTCTTTATTGAAAATATGGCGCTTGCCTTTTTCCTTGGAATGTGCTCTTTTTTGGCGTGTTCAAAAAAAGTAAACAATGCCATGGGCTTGGGCATCGCTGTGGTGGTAGTGATGACCATCACAACACCGATCTGCAATCTGGTCTATCGCTGGTTGATGGCACCGGGTGCAATGGCATGGATCCATCCTTCCCTTGCAAAGGTAGATATTTCTTTTTTGTATTTCCTCAGCTTCATTGGTGTGATCGCTGCCATCGTCCAAATCCTTGAGATGACCCTAGACCGTTATGTGCCTTGGCTGTACGCGGCTTTGGGCATTTTCCTGCCCTTGATCGCGGTAAACTGCGCTATCTTGGGGGCGGCGCTGTTCATGGTGGAGCGCAGCTACAATTTCGGTGAGAGCGTCGTCTACGGCTTTGGTGCCGGCTTTGGCTGGGCACTGGCGATCACGTGTATAGCCAGCATTCGCGAACGCATGAAATACAGCAAAGTTCCCCCCGCATTGCGCGGGCTGGGCATTGCGTTCATGTTGACGGGATTGATGGCCCTTGGCTTCATGTCTTTTTCTGGCATCCAGTTATAACCAATAAAGGAGACTTCCTTCATGGGCGGTCTGGTTACTGTTGTAATGGGCGTGGTCATGTTCTGCGCCGTCGTATTGTCGCTGGTCGGTGTTTTATTGGTGGCAAAATGGAAATTAGTGCCATCGGGTGAAGTCAAAATTTTGATAAATGACGATGAAGCGAAAGCACTGATCACCCCGATGGGCAACACCTTGTTGAGCACCTTGGCCGCGAACAAAATCTTCGTGCCTTCTGCCTGCGGCGGCAAAGGTACGTGCGGCGTGTGTACCGTGAAAGTTTTTGAAGGGGGCGGCGCATTCCTTCCCACAGAAGAAGCGCATATCAATAAACGGGAAGCACGGGATCATGTGCGGCTCTCTTGTCAGATCAAAGTTAAAAATGATTTGAAGATTGAAATTCCGCCGGAAGTCTTTGATGTCCGCAAATGGCAATGCACCGTGCGTTCCAACCATAATGTGGCAACCTTCATCAAAGAACTTGTGCTGGAACTGCCCGAAGGAGAATCTGTACCCTTCCGCGCCGGCGGGTATATACAAATAGATTGTCCGCCCCATACCGTCAATTACCGTGATTTTATCATCGAAGACAAATACCGAGATGCGTGGGATCGTTTCGATCTCTGGCAATATAATTCTGTGGTAGATGAAGAAGTAACCCGTGCGTATTCCATGGCGAATTACCCTGAAGAAGAGGGCGTTATCTTGCTGAACGTGCGCATTACACCGCCGCCTCCAGGCACAAACGGCATCCCGCCGGGAATTATGTCTTCTTATATCTTCAATCTGAAGCCGGGCGACAAAGTGACCATATCGGGTCCCTACGGCGAATTCTTTGCCCAAGAAACGGAGCGTGAAATGTGCTTCATCGGCGGAGGCGCGGGTATGGCCCCCATGCGCTCCCATATCTTCGATCAATTCAAGCGGCTCAGAACCAACCGCAAAGTCACGTTCTGGTACGGCGCGCGCAGTCTCCGTGAAATGTTCTATACCGACGACTTCAACAGTATCAGCAGCGAATTTCCTAATTTCACGTGGTACACCGCCTTGTCTGAACCCCAAGCAGAAGATAATTGGTCGGGATTAACCGGCTTTATTCATCAAGTTCTTTATGATGAATATTTGAGCAAACACCCGGAACCGGAAGGGGTAGAATATTATCTGTGCGGACCGCCGATGATGCTTTCCGCCTGCAGACAGATGTTATCTGATCTGGGCGTCGAAGAAGATATGATTCGCTTTGACGACTTCGGATGATCCTACTCCAAGTTATCCAATGCTGACAGCCATCTGCCCGGTACTGTAGGTATCCCACAACCGATATAAGGGTGTTGTCTTTGAGTCTCTTGTCTTTTTTACACCGATACACGCGCGCGGTGCGCGTCGTGCCGCTATTCCTTATGGGCTTCAGTCTCTCCCTTTCTCAGGGATGTACACAGGGGTGTACTGCCCCTTCACGGGCGACGGTGCTCCATGGCAATGCCTTGGGTACCTTTTATACCGTTAACATCTCCCAATTGCCCGATGAGGTGACGAGCGAGGAGATCCAAGATGTCGTTGACAGTACTTTGGATCGGATCAACCGACTCATGTCCACCTATTTGGATGATTCCGAACTCAGCCGCTTTAACACACACGAAGCCCATACCCCTTTTCAACTGAGCCCGGAGACTTACACCGTGTTTGAAATCGCGCAACGCGTTTCGGCACAAAGTGACGGCGCTTTTGATGTTACGGTCGGGCCTTTGGTGAATGTATGGGGTTTTGGGCCGGAGGCCTTTACCAAGGTTCCGGATGATGCTGCCATACAAAAACTTAAGGAAGCGGTTGGCTATGAGAAACTCAGCTTGCTCCCTGATCACAAGATTTCAAAATCACAAGCGACGCTTTATTGTGATTTATCGGGTATCGCGAAAGGCTACGCCGTGGACGCCATTGCAGAGGCGTTGACGGCCCTCGGGCTGAAACATTTTATGATTGAGGTGGGCGGGGAAATCCGGGTAAGCGGGGAAAATAGTCAAGGACAAGATTGGAATCTCGGTATTGAGACTCCTAATCCGGAAGGGCGAGAACTATTTATCGTGGTGCATCTGAGCGACGCATCCCTTGCCACTTCCGGCGATTACCGCAATATGTTCGAAGTTGAAGGTCAGCTTGTGAGCCATACCATTGACCCCCATACGGGTTACCCGGTTCAACATCCTGTGGCATCAGTATCTGTCATTCATCCGTCTTGCACTTGGGCGGATGCTTACGCAACGGCACTCATGGTCATGGGCGAAGAAAAAGCCCTCGCTTTTGCGAAGGAGCAGGGCCTTGCTGTTATGCTGATCATTCATGATGGGGAGCACAAGCAGTTTAAAGAGCGCAGTACGCCCCAATTTGACGCTTACCGCAGCAAATAAGGGATTAGTAGGGGTGGGTCAGCAATACTCTGCAGCCGCACGGAACAGGGGAAATAAGGAACAGCCGGCGATCCTTGCGGGACAGCCGGCTGCAGTAAAGACCAAGGCGTTGATTAGATATTCATCAATGACGCTCTTTTAAAGCTTTTTTTTGTTGCTCCCTGCGTTATTATTCGTCGGCCGAGGGCTCTTCGACTTCAGGAGCGGCTTCCGGTATTTCTTCTGATACAGCGTCCGGAACCGGCACCTCAGCGCTTAGGGCTGTACTTTCAGCTTCCTCAGCATCCGTTGCCGGCTGAAGCGCTTCTTGAGGCTGTTCCTGCGGCTCCGGGGAGGGATACGCGTCAAAGGAAGCGTTTACCCGTTGGATCATCTCCATCATTCCCGCATGAATCACAGGCCCCACATCAGAACCGCCGGAATTCTGTTCGCCGTACTGGCTCTTCTCGTAAACATAGGGCTTCTCTGTGTCCCACTGGGTTTTGGGAATGATATAGCCGATCTCATCATTGGCAAGCCCTAAGGTGAAGGCTTGTCGTGCAAATTTTAACTTTTCATTTTGCAGCGGCGGTACTTCGACAGGACTGATTTCGAAGTCTCTGCCCGGTTTCGCTTCGATGCCGCCCATGGCGATTTCAGGATAAAGCTCGCCGGGAACGGTGGTGACCATGACATTGCCCACGCGCAAGGCATTGACTTCCGTCTTGGAATATCCACCCCAATAATAGCCTTGGTGAATCAGTCCGAACATGATTCCCCATTTGAAGGCACCCTCCATAGGCGCGTAGATGGTCTTTGCTGTCACGGCAAGCACGGGATTTTCATTCAACCATGCGTCAGGGCCACGCAATGCATTCGCCGCTTCAATGGCGACGTTATAGCCTAGGTGTTCGGCCTTCTCGAAGCTGTTTTTATCGATTACGCCGGAACCGTCTCGTTTGGGTACATTCACATGCAGGGGATTGGCAAGTCCACCCAGTTTACCTTGGAAGAAAAGACACATACCGCCGAAGCCTTCAACGCCATTAGGTTCGGGCACACCTTCTTCCAGACCGAGGCGAAGCCAATGGGGGAAGTCAGAAGTGAGATAGCCATTGCTCCCGCCTAGAGCTTCGGGATGGTTGCCCCAGTTGACGAGGGTCGCAATGGTGGCGTCTGAACCGGGTCGCGTAAAACGCCACAGATAGAGGGAATCATCTAGTACTTGCGGTTTGCGTGAATCATGTACGAAATCTTCTCGGGGCAGCAAGGTCGTCGTGGCACAATACATATCTGCGGGCCGCAAGGCGGCGACGGCTTCGTCAATGGCTTCAATGGTCTTGCTTTGGATTGATTTCATGTAGGAATCGTCATAGTTCAGCACGGGAACAGGGCCGCTCCAAATGGCCATGGTATCCGGAACTTCATGGGAGTGGGTGGAAGAAAAGATGATGTGATCAATATTGAGCGCGGGATTGATCGCTTTGCGAATGGTTATAAAATCGTTGTGAAAGATCCCGATGGCATCAATGGTCACCATGACCACCGTAACACCGTTATTCCGTAATGCCATGGCACGCGTCCATTGGGGATCGTGTACACCTTTAGCAGGGCGGTTCACGTTGAAGCCTGCCAGCCATACTGGATCAAATCTGCCGTTTCCGTTTTTGTCCACATAGGAGTCGCCCGATTGCGCGGCTTTTTCTGCATCATAGAGTTTAAGCTTTTTGTTTAATGTGGCGAAAAGAACTTTTTGCCACGGTTTCAGTGCATCGGTCCAAATATCATATTCGCTGTTTTCGTTGCCGTCAATCCACGTATCGTGGGTGTCGAAGTCAATGGTAATCTCTCTCTTGGCAACACCAACTTCTATGGCTCCCGGTTCTTGTGTAGGTACACCGCCCACCGGAATCATGAAATCCAGTTCGTAGGAATGGTGGGGACTGCGCCGCAGACTAAAAACCCACAATGCCAGCAGAATAATCAAAATCAAGAAAGTCGTAAGAATCTTGTGGCGACGAAAAAAAGAGGCAATGGAACGCATAGGATCTCTCTCCGTGAGGGGTTGGGCGATAACGACACCGACGTATAGGCCAAGCACGCTATGTCAATTAACGCCATTAAACAAACATGGATTCAGGACATCCCTAAGGGATAATGAATACTATAAGACGCTGCACGAAGCCCTCTCCGTAGGGCAACTTCATGGGGAATGATATCATATTTTTATGGCGTCGTAACAAGAAGGGCGCGACTTTTTAGCAAGAGCACAGCTATCCCCTTATCCTGATAAAAGGGGCGTCCGTGCTGTATAGAAACGACCGGTACTTGTGCAGCCCGCCTTAGCGTCTGTTACAAGCCGGTCGTGAAAAGCACATTCATAGGCTCGGTTGCAGGCAAGCGATGCCAATCTCTTACTAGGTACCGTGTGAAAGCAGTGTGTCGTATCAGTTGATCGCAGCTGCGTCAGCTGCAGCTTTGTCGTCATCTGACACAGGAGCTTCAGGTACTTCTACGGCTTCGTCTTGAGATACTTCTTCTGCTTCTTCAGCGGCGGTTTCTGCTTCTTGCTCTGCGGGCAAAGGCTGCGCATCAATGAGCGGCTGTTCTTCCACTGTTTCCGTGGTTTCCGAAAGCTCCGCCTGCGTATCTTCCAATTCCTCATTGTCTACGCCTGAGGCGACCTGCGCTAAAATGCCTTCTAAGAGGAGTTGAGAGTAGCTTTGATCCGTCTGCTTTCTGTCATGCCAATTTGGATGGGTCAAGAGCGTAACGCCATAGACTTGGCGCACACTCTCAATGGACAAGGCCGTCTCAACAGCAGATTGCTGCGCCAATTCAATGGTCAGCTTAGTCCGTCGCGGCTGTGTCCATAAGATCCGTTTGAGAGGGGTATAGATGACAAAAACTCCGCGTTTATCTCGGGTATAGATATCATAGCCCTGTTCACGTGCAGCACGTTTTACTGCGTGCCAAACGTCATCAAAAGAGGAATTGATTACAGTTTCTTCACGCAGCGCAAATCCTGAAGTATCACGAGCAGCACGGGCGCATCCCAAAAAGCCTGCACTGACAGCGAGCACCATGCAGGTAAACATGGCAATTTGTCGGTTCATAATTTAGTCTCCCTTGAGTTTGGAGCATTGTACCCTTTTATACAATTCTCAATCAAAATCTTATGTGATATTTTATTCAGTGCTTAGGTTATATTTTTCTAATCGGTATCGGAGCGTTCTGGGTGTCAAGCCCAATCGCTGCGCTGTTTTAGAAAGTGAATAATGACATTGTTCCAATGCGTGTTGTATATATTCGCGCTCAAATTGCGCCACTTCTGATTCCAAATCTATATGGTCATCCAAGACAATCGGTTTTTGGGGTGGATGGGACTCGGGAAGGTCGCGAATATGGGCGGGCAAATCTTCCAAACGGATATCATCATGATCACTCAATCCCAAAGCCCGTTCGAGAACATTGCTCATTTCCCGGATATTGCCGGGCCAGGCATAGCGGGTCAATGCGTCTAGCGCCTCAGGCGACAAGGATTTTTCCTTGCAGATCAAGTTCTTCGTATGACGCGTTATAAGATAACGGACGAGCAAAGGAATATCAGATATTCTTTCACGCAGGGGCGGCACAGTAATGGGAATAACATTCAGCCTGTAGTAGAGATCATTGCGGAAGGTGCCTTGTTCAACCATTTCAGCAAGATTACGATTGGTCGCGGAAAGGACGCGCACATCTACCGCTTTCGACGACAAGCCTCCGACAGGCGTAACGGATCCGTCATCTAAGACACGCAGCAATTTCACTTGCAGCGCCATGGGCATTTCCCCGATTTCGTCGAGAAAAAGGGTACCGCCGTCAGCAACGACAAAGAGACCTTCTTTGTCTTGCTGTGCGCCGGTAAAGGCACCTTTTTTGTAGCCGAAAAGCTCGCTCTCCAATAAGTTTTCAGGAATGCCGCCGCAGTTGATCGCCACAAAGGGTTTTTCTGCGCGGGGGCTCAAGGAATGGAGTGCTCTTGCGACCAACTCTTTTCCCACACCGCTTTCCCCGTTAATGGCAACCGTGCTGGGCAGACCTGCAACGCGCCGCACCATGTCCAACATTTTTTTAAACTTCGGGCTGTCGCCTACAAGGGTGTTGACATGGGCTGTACGGGATTGATCAAGTCGGAACGCCCTATTTTCGCGCAATAAGATCCGTTTCTCTACGGCGCGTGCTACACGCAGCAACACCTCTTCATTGCTCTTAAAAGGTTTCTGCAAATAGTCCAGTGCCCCTAAGCGCATGGCCTCAACGGCAGATTCGATGGTGCCGTGTCCTGTGATCATAAGCGCGGGCGTATCGGGTTGGTTCTCATTGAGATATTCGAGGAGCCGTAATCCTGCCTTGCGGTCCCGGCCCATATACAAATCAGTGACTACGACATCAATAAGTTCGCGTTCGAGCAGGGATTGTGCCTCTTCGACAGAGGCCGCTGTAGTGACGTTATAGCCCGCATTCGAAAGTACAATATCCAGTACCTCACGAAGCCCTTCGTCATCATCAACAACCAGTATTTTTAATGCGCGTTTAGACATTTTATTTCCAATAGCATTGCTTTATGCGTCGGCGCGACAGGGCAGCCGTACAATAATAGACAATCCTCCGCCGGGCGCGGCAGCAGCGCGAATATCACCATTATAGGCGGTAACAATGCGCATGCACACCGCCAACCCCATTCCTAAGCCCTTTTCTTTTTCAGAGTAGAAGGGTTCGAAAATTTTCATAGCCTTGTCGGGCGCTATGCCGGATCCTGTGTCGTCAAAGCGAAGCACAACATGGTTAGCCAAGATTCGGGAGGTTACCGTGATGGTACCGTTTTCTTGGATACTTTCCACAGCGTTATGAAGAATATTATCACATAATTGTCTAAATTGTGTTTCATCACCAAGAACATGCGGATTTTTGGGGTCTAAATCCGTTGCAATTTCCAAATTCGAAAAGCGCTGCTTGAATGAAGTAATCGTTTTATCCAGTAATGCATTGATATCAACCTCCACTTGAGGCGTATCGGGAAGGCGGACAAATTCCAGGAAACGATTGACAATGTTACTCAGATGCTCGGATTCGCGCAGCGCTATGCTGCAAAGCCGTTGCGTCAAGGCAGGCGCGTCAAGACTACGCTGCATTTCATCGACGGCACTGCGCAAGGCTGCCAAGGGATTGCGGATTTCATGGGCGAATTCTGCGGCAGAAGCGCCTGCCGCTACCATACGGTCATGTTGTCTGACTGCTTCCCGCAATGCCACCGTTTCGGTGAGGTCTTGAAAGACAACGATCAACGATGTGAGCCGCCCTAGCCAATCATAGACGGGGTTGGTGGTTAAGCCTAACATCTTGGTGGAACCATCGGCAAGGCAGCATAGAAATTCATAGCCTATATAATTGTGTCCGCTATGCAGCGCTGTGACTACGGGGCATTCTGTTCCTAAATCACAAACCAATATATCCGCCACGGAACGGCCCAATACCTCCGTTTCTTTCAGCCCCAAAATGGCACATCCCGACTGATTGATGAGGACCACCTTTTCTTGCAGGTCACAAACGAAAAAACCGCTGAGCATATTGTCCAGTATCTCACGCTGAAACCGTTTCATGAGTCCGAGCCGCTGATTCCAGTAGCCGCTCAAGAAAGCGGCGCAAATCATGACAATCCATTGAATGAGCAGGTTGTACCAATACGGCACCCAACCGATGACTTCGTATTGTTGATGCAGCCCGGACAAAGACAGGAAGATTATGGAGACAACTGCGAAGGCGAAGGCATGAATCAGACCGAGCAAAATACCTGATTCCAGAATCACAATGACCAATAACAAGGTGTAGTAATCGGACTGGCCGCTCAATAGACTGATCGCAAAGCTAATGATGCAAAAGTCCAGAACTACCTGCGCCCAAGTCAACGTGCCATTGACGATCCGTTCTCTATAAAGTATGACCAAATGCCAAAGACTGCAGGCGAGGGCGGCACAAAAGACTAGGTAGAGCGCAATGAGCCCCGCTTCAAAAGTGCTGGCTTTGGCGGCTCCGGCGAGGACGACGAGCAGCACGGCGATCCGCCCCAAGCCAAAGAACCACAGCCATAGGGTAGGCCCGTCGTAAACGGGCTGCAAGGACATCAGGAGACGTCTGAACCAAAGGACAGGAAATGAATTGTCTTCAGGCAGGCTATGTGTCATTGAGGGATCGGAACGTCCGATTCCAATGTCTTCATCTTTGTCCATGATATTCTCACAGGGTGTACTTCAGATTTAATAGACCCGACCGACTTATTCCATGTTTGCTTTGTTGATCAAGCTCTGAAGTCCTTCCGGATTCATGCTGCGCTTAAAAGCCATATCTGTGCTGATCACACCGCGCCGCAACAAGCGGTACAGGGATTGGTTCATGGTCATCATCCCCTCGCCTTTCCCAATCTCGATCATACTCGGTATTTGCTCGAGTTTTTGTGTACGTATAAGCGAACGGATGGCAGGATTGGGAATCATGATTTCCATGGCGAGCACACGCCCTCTGCCGTCTATACGGGGGATGAGTTGCTGCACGGCAACTCCTTCCAAGACAAAGGATAGCTGCGTGCGTACTTGGTCTTGTTGCGCTGTTGGGAAGACGTCCACAATTCGGTTCACAGACTGCAGCGCATCATTGGTATGGAGCGTTGCAAAGGCAAGGTGTCCTGTTTCTGCGACGGTCAACGCTGCTTGGATGGTTTCCGTGTCGCGCATCTCCCCAATCAAAATGACGTCGGGATCCTGACGCAAGACGTATTTCAGAGCGTTGTTAAAGGAGTTTGTATCGGAATACACTTCGCGCTGGTTGATGATTGCCTGCCGGTGATGATGAAGATATTCGATAGGGTCTTCAATGGTGATAATATGACATTTTCGTTCATTATTTATCTTGTTAATAATGGTGGCGAGAGTGGTTGATTTACCACATCCCGTGGGTCCGCATATGAGCACCAATCCGGTGGGTCTGTTTGCAAATTCAGCAATTACACGGGGCAATCCCAACTCCTCAAATGACATGATACTGAACGGAATGGCACGGAAAGCGCCGACCACAGAGCCGCGATCACGGTATACATTCAATCGAAAACGGCTCAGCCCCTCAATTCCAAAAGACAAGTCACATTCTTTGTCCGTTTCAAAACTGGCGATCTGTTCCTCGTTCATGACACTGTATATCAATTCTTGGGTGTCTTCGCCGGTTAATCGCTTGTAGCCTGGAATGGGATCCACATTTCCATTCACGCGTATCATGGGCGGCACTCCTGCACAAATGTGCAAGTCACTGGCGCCTTCTTCAATCGCCTTTGACAACAGATCTTTAATATTGAGAATGTGCATATACCTTCCTTTATTGGCTTGGAAGAAAATCAGGTTGATTTAGACACTCATTTTAAACTTTACAAGGATTATCCCAATTTATCGAGTTTCTAAAGAAGCGCTCTTTCACGTTCACACCCGAAGCGAGGCTGCTTACCGCCCTTCGTGCTCTTTTTTTGAAGATAGTCTTCGGCGGCGCGGATCTTTTTGCTTGATCACATACCGGTGCCACTGGAAGTGAAGGAGCTTAATCTGCAATGGTATGATCCAAGACCTGTTCGATGGTGCTAATCCCTTTTACAGCTTTGGCGAGGGCGTTTCTGCGCAGCGTCTTCATACCGCATTGCATAGCTGCTTTTTTGATTTCATGGCCCGAAGCACGGCGTAACACCAGCTCCTGCAGTTCCGGCCAGTTCAACATTACTTCAACAACCGCCACACGCCCTTTATAACCCGTATCCTTACATTTTGAACAGCCCTGACCGTGTACAAAATTTTCGTTTTCAATATAACTGAAAGGCTGATATTGCGCCCGTTTTAAGACATCGGGCGGGATGACAACAGAATGAGAACACTCGGTGCATACCCGTTTCATCAAACGCTGAGCGGCGGCGAGGGCAACAGAGGATTGGACAAGGAAGGGTTCTACGCCCATATCGATCAATCGGGGAAAGACGCCGGCCGCATCATTGGTATGTAGGGTGCTGAGCACCAGATGCCCGGTGAGGGCGGCTTTCACCGCCACGTCAGCTGTCTCACCATCACGGATCTCACCGACCATGACCACATCAGGGTCTTGCCGGAGTATCTGCCGCAATGCCTCCGCAAAAGTAAAGCCTATTCGCTGCTGCACCTGAACTTGGTTCACGCCAAACATTTCATATTCGATGGGATCTTCGACGGTCACCACATTGGTCGTTGTTTTGTTCAGCTTATGGAGTGCGCTGTAGAGGGTCGTTGTTTTACCGCTTCCCGTGGGGCCCGTCATGAGAATCATACCATGGGGCATGGCGAGCGCTTCTGTAAAAGCATCCATAGGCTGCGGCTCAAAGCCGAGTTTTTCAAGATCAAGGGTCAGTGAACCTTGGTCCAACACACGGAGCACGACTTTTTCTCCGTATTTGGTGGGCAAAAAAGCGACACGGAAATCGATGTCACGATTGTCATAGCGCATGCGACTGCGCCCGTCTTGAGGGAGTCGATGTTCATCAATACGGCAACGTGATAATATTTTCAGCCGCGCGACCACATTGGGATGCAGCGTCTTGGGCGGCGACATGGCCTCTTCCAAAACACCATCAATACGGTAGCGAATACGAACGATCTTTTCGAAAGGTTCAATATGAATATCGCTGGCGCCGCGCTCCAAGGCTGTAAATAAAATAACCCGTACAAGACGTTTAACAGGTTCCTCGCCGGCGCCTGCTTCCAAGACAGAGAGATTTTCTACTTCGTCGTCATCGCTTTCAGCTTCCATCAAATCGGATGTCGCCGTATCGGTACTGCTCATAATTGTCTTGAGCAGATCCGCTGTTTTGCCGCCGCCGTAAAGGAGATCGATGGCTTCGCGCAGCTCGGAGATAATGCCCACAACAGGCTCAATTTCATAGCGTGTCACCATGCGGACATCGTCTATAGCCATGATGTTGAGGGGGTCCGCCATTGCCAGCGTCAGCGTGTTTCCGGTAATGGATACAGGCAACATTAAATACTGACGCGCCAAAGTCTCCGGTACTTGCGACAGTACCTCTTTAGAGATATTGCAATTTGCCACACGGATATGCGGAATGCCGAGGTTGTCAGAATAGGCGATAACCATATCCTCTTCATTAAGATAGCCCATGTTGACGAGGAGAAGCGGAAGGCTTTGCCCACTGGTACGATGCACTTCCATACATTCTTCCAGTTGGGCTTTGGTGATCAACCCCTCTTCCAGCAGCATGTCAGGAAGGCGTTTTTTATGCATTTTTATGGCCATTCAAATACTCCGAACTAAAGACAGCAACGTGCTCAAGACATTTCGAGCCGCATTTCTATTATATACAATGTTGGATGCGAAAAGTTAGATAGTCTCACGCATATCAAAATGATTGAGAATCTCTTGGGCTTCTTCTATGGTAACGGCCTTGTTTTGTAAGTGTGCATAAGCCATCACTTTGCGAAGAGCGCCAATCATCCGCCGCATGTCGTTGCCGGCGTGCAAAGCAACAAAGGAGACAATATCTTCCGGTAATTTCATTTTTGCGTACTGCAGCACTTGATTGAGTATGGCCAGCCGTGTTTCCAAATTGGGTGTTTTTAGTTCCGCCACAATACCGCCGGTGAGGCGAGACACCAAGCGTTGTTCGAGCATGGCAAGTTTGTGTGGGGGCTGATCGCCCACAACAATAGCTTGTCTACCCGCGAGTATTAATCCATTAAAAATATGATAGAATTCCTCTTGGGCGTCACTATGTCCGTCTAGAAATTGGATGTCATCTAAAATAAGAACATCCCACTGACAATAGTGATCCCGGAATACTGACACAGAATCATCTCGGAGGGCGCGATTGAATTTTTCTACGAAACGGCTCGCCGATAAATACCCGACGCGGCTGATGGTCTGATTTTTATTTTTGGCGGCGCGGGCGAGAATTTCGTTAGCAATAGCGCTGACTAAATGGGTTTTCCCCACACCTATCCCTCCATATAAGAAGAAAGGATTATATCCTCCTCCCGGCGCGGTTGCCACGGCTTGCGCCAATTTCACGGAAAAAGTGTTGGGCCTTCCAAAGAAGAAGTTTTGGAAGGTCAACATGCGTAAAGGATTGTCACTATCGAATACGGTACGTAAGCGTGCATCGGCTTCTTTAAATTCTTCTGATTGAGGATTTAAGCTTGGATTAAATGCACTTACAGAAGCGTAATTTCGTTGGGAAGTCCCTTTTTTTTCATCACGGTTCTTTGACTCGGCAACATAGCTTTCAATTAACCGGGCGCTCTGATGGACCGACTCAAGCGCTGCTTCTACCAAGTGGGTAAGCTGTTCTTGTTTTTCTTGCTGCGCCGCCCGTTCTTGTTCTAGAGAGCGGAGGATGGCATCAGCCAGTTTGCCTAATTCCTGTTGCTGCCCGTGATTTATGTTTGTAATGGACGATTGAAGACTTTCCACCAAAGATTGCGTTCGACTGTCAAGACTATTGTTTATGGCTTCATGCAGACGCTGCGCCATGGCTTCAATGTCAATAGGCGGCGGCAAGGCATCTAGCTGTTGGCGATACATACCGGATTGTTCTTGCATCATTTGAGACAGGTTTTCGAGACCTTGTCCCAATACAGTGCCAATGTTTTCGCGAAGCAGTTCTGCTAATTGCTGCGGATCGACCTCTTCTTTGTCGGCGGACCGTTCTTTTTCATCCAGTAATTGGCGCAATGTATCCCTCAGCGCTGCAGCCGATTCTTGGGCGGACTCGGAGAGGGTAAGGCGGAGTGACGCGATAAGTTCAGCACTGCCGGCAGTCTGTTCAGAGGCGCTTTCCACGGCTTTTAAGGCGGCGCCCAATTGCCCCGTTTGTTCGCCCATCATCTCGAGCAATCGCTTCAGAGGCTCGGCCAAGCTTTGATGTTCTTGCTCCAGTGCCTCGGTAAAGGCGTGTACGCTACTTTGCAGTGTCTGTTCCATTACAGCGGCGAGTTGTTCAGAAGCTGCGTTTCCCTCACCATGCTGTTCGGCCCGTGCTGCGGTCACAAGATTCACAGCATGATCAATGCTTTGTTGTACGGCTTCTGCCAGTTCACGAATACCAGATGAAAAAGCATCACTAGAAAGAGGCATACCGTAAATAGCGCGCGGAGGCGCCGTCTCAGGTTGTTCTTCTGACGCAGCCACAGGAATATCAGTTTTTCTCAACGCGGCGTCGTCATCGGCGGCATCTGATCGGGCTGCTCCGTCCTCCGGCGTCGATGTTGATTTTTTTGTTTTCGCTGTTGACTTTGTGTCGATCTCTTCGCCTGCAGCGGTTCGGGTCAATTCATCAATATTTAAATAGTCGTAGCGCTTATCTAAATCTTTGGGTTTTTTCAATACAACCTCGTAAACGCGCTGAAAGACATCTTGAAAATCCTGCCACTCGCAGAGCACGGGTTTAAGGCGCACATCGGGGCAATAGGATTGGGCTTGTTTGAGTGCCTCTGTGTCGAGCGGGTCCACCATGGCGAGGGTGAGGATACGCCCGAGCTTATCAACGGGAAGGATGCCAAATCTTTCGCAGACATCCTGTGGTATTTGCGCTAAGGCTTGGGAATCAATATTGTAATCGGACAGGCTGATCGTGTTCGGTCTATGGAGGCGCATAAGAAAGGCTAGGAGAACATTTTGTTCGAGAATACCCGAGTCAACGAGGATCTCGCCCAACAACCCGCCCTTGCGATTTTGTTGTGCCAAAGCCTGTTTTATTTGGTCAGGGCGCAATCTCCCTTTTTCCACCAGAAACTCACCCAGCCGATTGCGTGATTGCGTACGTGTACTTTTTGAACCGAAACCAAGCATAGGTCATCCTGTAGGTTAAAGACTTCTTCGTTTATCAAAGAATAGAAGCCAATACTTAACCATTGTAACACGCTGAGAAAATATTGCACAACCTAAGTTCTGTTAGGAAAATGAAGGCGCAGGTGTGCGTGTCCTTAAAAGGTGAAGATCGGATTCTTTGCTGCGCTCAGCAAAGGAGCCGATGAAGGTATTTATGAGGATATTATGGGGATAAGCAGAGCTTATTCGATGAAGGGTCAAGAAATTGTACCTTATGGCGGGCACAGAAAGCAGGTTGTCGGAACTTTTGCGCATTGAAAATTATCCTGTTTTCTTGCCTTGGTTTTTTTTCGGTCCCTCCTTTAGTTTATGATTACTTTATTCATGCGGATGGAAACCGCTGAATGCACTTCTTAATCCTTATGTAAGATCAGGAGTATGAATTATGGCTTGGTTTGACATTCTTGTATTTTTCCTGTTTATCGGAAGCGTGATTACCTTTGCACTGTGGAGCAGCCGCCGCAAACAATCGACAGAAGATTATTTTTTGGCAGGTCGTTCTCTGGTCTGGCCCGTGATAGGATTTTCGCTGATCGCAGCGAATATCAACTCTGAACACTTTGTCGGCATGGCGGGCACAGCCTTTAAAGAAGGCGGCCCCGGTCTAGCCATTGGCAGCTATGAATGGATGGCCGCCGTCACGCTCGTGATTGTGGCTTGGGTTTTTCTGCCTAAATTCCTTTCTGCCGGAATCTATACGATGCCGCAATATCTCGAATTTCGTTTCGATTCCGGTACACGCACTATCATGGCCGCCTATCTTATGATTGCTTATGTCATCGTGCTTCTTGCCACGGTCTTATTCAGCGGCGCTATCGCCCTATGTAACGTATTGAACTTGCCGGAATTATTTATGAACCGTTTCGGTATGGAAGCGGAGGCAGCGCGAACGTGGTCTATGATCGCGTCTATTTGGTTCATTGGTATTATCGGCGGTGCCTACACGGCTTACGGCGGCTTATCTGCCGTGGTTTGGGCAGACTTAATCCAAGGTTCAGCGCTGCTCATCGGCGCCGGGGTCACCGGCTATTTTGCATTACGCTTTTTAGGAGGCGGCAATATTTTCGAGGGCTGGAAAAGCTTTACAGAAGGCAGCGCCGACAAGCTGCATATGGTTCGGTCTTGGAATGATCCGGATGTGCCGTGGCTCGCCGTCTTTTTTGGCGGTCTATGGATTCCCAACCTGTTCTATTGGGGTTTGAACCAATTCATCACGCAGCGGACCCTTGCCGCAAAAAATCTTGCTGAAGGTCAAAAAGGTATTCTCTTTGCGGCCTGTTTGAAACTTCTCATTCCTTTTTTGATCGTAATGCCCGGCATTATGGCCTATCAAATTTATGGTAATGTACTGGCCCGTCCTGAAGAGGCATATCCCCATCTGATGAAGGTCTTGCTTCCCATCGGTTTTCGCGGCGCTGTGTTTGCGGCCCTTGCCGGCGCTATTATCAGCACCGTTAATTCAGGCTTGAATTCGGCGGCAACCATTTTTACCATTGATCTTTACAGCAAATATGTGGATCCGGAAATCAGTTCTCATAAAGAAATGGTGATCGGCCGTATTTCAACGGTGATCATCGTGATTATCGCGTGTCTGTGGGCACCGCTGATCGATTTCTTCCCCGGTGTGTTTCCCTATATTCAAGAAATTTGGGGCTTCATCTCACCCGGTATCGTGGCAGCTTTCCTGGGCGGATTAATTTTCAAGTTTGCACCGCCTTTGGCGGGAAAAGGCGCGCTCATTCTGGGACCCCTTCTCTATGCCCTGGTCCGTGTGCCGGGCTGGATTATCAAGGCAGTCTATGTTGATGCTGAAGGCATTGTGCAACCTCCCGCGGGCGCGCTCAATCTCATCTATCGTTTCAGCGATCTCGCTTTTCTCCATCACATGGCGATTATCTTTTTGATCCTCTTCGCGTTTGTTGCTCTGGTCAGCCTCCTGAAGCCTATGGCGGCACCGGTGACCATGCCCAAATCAGAAGTGGACGTTACTCCCGATCCGAAAGTGTATTGGTTGGGCAGCGGGGTTATCCTTGCCACGATCATCCTCTATTACATTTGGTATTAACAGTAACAACGCGCCAAGGTATCATCTTTTGGCTTTAAAAAAGGATTTGCTTATACTATAGATACGTATTGATTCGACGGTCAACGCGTCGGTATGACACGGTGTGCATGCTTCTCTTTGCCTAGTTGCAGCAGCAATAACACACCTTAATACAGGAGATTTTTGGAATGGCAACATTCATTTATTCCGGGCGCATGGCTTCCGGGGCGAAAAAAGATGGCGCATTGGTAGCCGATAACCGTGAAACTGCCTTGCGGCAATTGGCCGCCATGGGTATTGAAGCGGACAAATTGATTGAAAAGAAGACGATTTTTTCAAAAACAACGTCTTCCCTGAACCGGCGTGTCAAAGCGGCGGATCTGATGGTCTTCACGCGACAATTATCAACCATTGTCAGTTCCGGTCTCCCCCTCATGCAAGGTCTTGATATTCTTGCAGAACAAACAGAGAATAAAAACTTTTGCGCTATCATTGACGCGGTGGCGCAAAACGTTGAAGCGGGCGAAACCTTTTCCGAGACACTGCGCAAATACCCGCGCGCCTTTCCCGAACTGTACACGCATATGGTGCGCGCGGGCGAAGCGAGCGGTGATTTGGATGGCGTGTTGCTTCAATTGGCTGACTATCTGGAAGCTTCAGAAGAGCTCAAACGCAGAATCCGTTCTGCCATGACGTATCCCGTAGTCGCCTTTTCCATGATTTTGCTGATTGCAGCCGGGCTGGTCGTCTTTGTGGTTCCACAATTTGCTGAAATTTTCAATTCCTTTGGGGCGAAGCTTCCTGCTCCCACAGCACTCCTGATTCAAATAAGCAACTTTTTACGACAATGGTATTCTTTGGGAATCATTGCCGCTTCCGTTGTCTGCGCCGTGTTTGCTATCAGGATTTACGGAAAGACTCCATCAGGACGCTACAATTTGGACTCAGCCAAATTGCGTCTGCCCGTTTTCGGTAATCTGCTGCGCAAGGTTGCGATCAGCCGTGCCACCCGTACGTTGAGCACCTTGATTAAAAGCGGTGTCGCCATATTGCAAGCCATGGAGATTGTGGAACGAACGGCGGGCAATGAGGTTTATTCCAAAGCGATCCGTGAAGCGGGAGAGGCGATCCGCAACGGCAATACTTTGGCAGACCCCCTGATGCAATCGGGCGCTTTCCCCGCCATGGTCACACGCATGATTGGTATTGGTGAAAAGACCGGCGCTTTAGAAGGCATGCTGATTAAGATTGCAGACTTCTATGATTCCGAAGTGAAGGCAACTGTGGATGCGCTGACCAGTCTGATCGAACCGCTTTTGATCGCCGTGATGGGTATTGTGGTGGGTGGTATTGTGATCGCCCTCTTTATGCCTATTTTGCAACTGCCCCAAATTATCAATCAATAGCGCCCTTTTACAGAAATTTTCAGGCAGCGGGAAAGAAACATGACTTGCGAAGCAACCGCATATGCACGTGCGGGATTACTCGGCAACCCTTCAGACGGCTATTTTGGCAAGACCATCAGTGTTCTTGTGCGCAATTTTGCCGCGAAAGTGACGCTCTATGAGAATCCTGAACTGGAGATCGTCCCAAGTTTTCAGGATCGGATGCGCTATAACAGCATGTGCGATCTTGCGCGTGATGTGACGAATAATGGCTATTACGGCGGTATTCGCTTGATGAAGGCTTCTATCCGCAAGTTTCATGAATATTGCCGACACCACCAAATCGAACTTGCAGACCGCAATTTTTCGATTCGGTACCGCTCTACGATTCCGCGACGCTTAGGCTTGGCGGGATCCAGCGCTTTGGTCACGGCGACCATGCGCTGCCTCATGGAGTTTTATGATATTGAGATTTCGCGGGAGCTGCTTCCCAATTTAATCTTGAGCGTAGAAACGGAAGAGCTCGGCATTACCGCCGGCTTACAAGATCGGGTGATCCAGGTTTATGAAGGCTTGGTTTATATGGATTTCAACCGTGATCTTATGGAGCGCCGGGGCTATGGTCAATATGAGGCTCTGGATGAATCGCTGCTGCCTCCCTTATTCATTGCCTATCGTGAGGATCTAGGGGAAGGCTCTGAAGTTATTCATCAGACCGTCCGCGAACGTTGGCTTGAAGGCGATAAAGAAGTCCACCGTGCCATGGAGGATTTCGCCAGCTATGCGGCATTAGGTCGTGAATCACTGCTTGGCGGTCGTGCTTCAGAAATTGGCGCACTTATGGACAAGAATTTTGCACGGCGCTGTTCCATATTTAAGGTTTCCCCGGAGAATCTCGACATGGTACGCCGCGCTAAAGAGGCAGGGGCTCATGCGAAATTGGCAGGCTCGGGCGGCGCCATCATCGGCACTTATGACGATGAAGAAACCTATACACGGCTGGAAGACAGTATGCACGAGGGCGGCATTCGCATTTTCAAGCCCCAGATTCTTGCGGAGCTGCTATGAGTACGCTCTATGTCGTGGGAACGCCCATCGGCAATCTGGAAGATTTATCTTCCCGCGCCATTCGTATACTCGGCGAGGTGGACGCCATCGCTTGTGAAGATACACGGGTCACCCGCAAGATTTACGAGCGCTTTCAGATTCCGTCGCCGAAGACACGCTTCTCCTGCCATGAACATAATGAACAACAAGCATCACGGCGTATATTGGGGTTGTTGGATGAAGGGCTGCAAGTGGCACTGGTCACCGACGGGGGGATGCCGGGCATCAGCGATCCGGGATATCACACGATCAATCTGTGCCGAGAACAAGGTCATGACATCCAGATTATCCCGGGGCCGAGTGCGCCTGTCGCCGCTCTCGTGATGTCGGGTTTATCCGGGGCTAGCTTTACTTTTAAAGGCTTTCCGCCGCGTAAATCCGGGCGTAGGAAACGCTTTCTTGAAATGGAAAAGGAGCTGCCCCACACCTTAATTTTCTTTGAGTCGCCCTTTCGGATTCAAGCCTTCTTGGGGGATGCCTTAGAAGTGCTGGGCGACCGTTTGGCGGCACTGTGCATCGAAATAAGCAAACAATTTGAACGTACCCACCGCGGCTATTTATCAGAGCTGGTCGCGATGCTCGAAGAGAGCGGTCCCCCTCGCGGAGAAATCACCGTAGTCATTGCTGGCAACAATCCGAAATTTATGAGCGGACAAGAAGAAGATGCCGGGACGGAACGGGGGATGCCGCGCTTTCCCTGACCGAGGAACAAACGCGTTGATCTCCGGCTACACTTTTCATAATCAAGGAAAAACTATGAATATACATCTTATAGAGGGCGATGCGGGTTGCCGCTTTGCTGTGGAACATCAAGGAATTGCTGTTATTGTGGATGCCTTGCGCGCAAGCGCCACCGCGGCGGCGCTCCTGGATGGGGGCGCGGAAAGGCTCTGTGTGGTGGGCGAAGTGAAAGAAGCCTTTGCCTTGAAAGAGCTTTGGCCCGATGCATTGCTCTTCGGCGAGCGGGGCGGTCTTCCTCCCGCCGGCTTCGATTATGGAAACAGTCCTCAAGATGCACAGGCCGCTAAAGGAAAACGGGTGATCTTCACGACCACTACGGGCGCGGGTCGGCTCGTGGCGGCAAAGGATGCCTCCCAAGCAATCATGGCGTCGGTGGTCAATACAGCGGCACTTGTTCGGTATCTCAAAGACCGTGGTGAAAAGGATCTGGTCATCATCCCTGCCGGCTTAATGGGTGATCCTCATTTCGACGGGTTAGAAGATTGGACCGGGGCGGCATGGATTGCGGCACAGGTCTATGAATCGGGTGACCATCAATGGGGCGAAGGCTACGACGCCTATAAGCGCATTAAAACCCGCATCGACCGTGAAGGGGTGGCGGCGTTATTCTCACGGTCACCTCATGCCGATAAGCTGCGTGCCGTAAACTTGGAAGCGGATATAGAGCGCTGTGCCCGTATCGACTGTTATCACAGTGTGCCCCTCGCCACAGAACAGATTTCAACGGGGCTGCTGCTTCAGGATGCTTTGGCGTAGCAGCGCCCGCAACGCCGTCTTTCTTTATCGTATGGTGTAGGCAAAAACGTCTGACGAACACTGAAGTATTAATTGTTCGTCTTCCTGTTTAAAGTGTTCTTCTTTTATAGAACCGTCTATCATTTCAGCGTGTACGACAGATGGCGCAGCCGGCGCAAATGGAAGTTGTTTGAGATCCAAGATGAGTTCGAAATCCGGCTCCTCGGGCAAGAGCGTCACGACCAAGCTGTCCTGATGGGGAGCAATGCGACAGGCTCCGTTGGTAATCACGCCGCCGAAATCAACGGGAATACGAAGGGGATTCATTCTTGCCATAAGGGGATTTTCTTCGGGTTCGGGCGGCGTTAATAGGAGAGCGTTCACCTTATCATCCTCCCCGTCAAGGGTGACCTGTCCCAAGTATACGGCCGCCTCATCACGATAAGAGTTTTTCAAGTAGCGTCGCGCCACGCCCGGCTTCCACAGGCCTGCAAACAAACGGAAGCTATCGCCCTTTTGATACGCCTCGGGTATCGTGCCTTGTCCGATCGTCTGTATAGTTCCATTCCACGCTTGGGTAGGCATGTCCGATTGATGATCGGCTTGAAATAGAATATTGCCGTCGTCATCTAGAAAATGTACAAAGACGCGTAGGTCTTCGGACGCCTTACCCTCCGCCAGCCATTGCAGCTGAATCTCAAAACTGCGATCTTCCCGCAGCTTCAGCTCAGCGCCTGTCAAGGAAATGGGCAAGGGCGCCGGTATCGGTCTACGCGCGTTGACGTACCATCCGCCAGCAGATTTGCTCCATTCCACGAAGGTGTCTCCTTTGCGTTCGATGGTACATTGCACTTGCGGCGTCTTTGCGAAAAACCCGTATTGCGGCAATAGAGCCGCTTCAATTTCCCATTCATCTTTGCCACGGTTCACCCAAACCTTGCCGCCCTCTTCCCAGACCACCTCTTGCCGGTGTATATCTCCTTCATGGAAAATTAGGGTTTCCATTTGTTTCAAAGCCAGACTGCCCATAAGGTCATTGAGCAGCCAGTATTTCCGAACTACGTTCCGGCTGAATATGGTGTTCGCCATGCCGGGGCGCCCGGTCATGACTTCCGTCGATAAGTAATCATCGCTGTATATGCCGTGTAAGGCCGAAGACAGTCCGCCGCGGTAGCGACCATCATAGCCGGCGCCGTGCAGGATAAAACGGTCGTGATACGCCATATCGCTCCACGGGATACGCTCCGAATCAGCACAACGAATATTCCACACGGTCCAGCTCATTGTTTCGGGCGGATAATCGACGCGCAAATGGTTTGCTTGGGCGCCGTCGAGGCTGCCGATCAATAGATCATGACCACTTTCCGATATTTGTGGGGCATTGTTTCCCAGTGTCTCCCGTATCCACTCAAAGCTATGCGCCCAATCGTCTCGTTGTTGGAAGCGGCTTTCAAAGCCGCCTTCCCGTGTCCAGGCGTCGAAGGGTCCCATGCTTGACCACACGTCGATGAAATAGGCAGTGGGCTTCACATGATCACGGAGGCTCACTATGGTCTCTTCCAGATAAGGTCGGTAGGCTCCGGCACGCCAACGGAATGCCTGGGCTTGACGGCCTTCATTGAGCCACGCCCAGAGGGGCTGTCCATTTTTGTTAAAGAGCAATTTATCGTAAGAAAAACCCGGTGCGTCGGGATAATAATCGGTGTAATTGTCGTGGGGCGCGAAGAGAATATCATTTTCTTCGCATAGGGCCGACAGCGCGATAAACTCCTCCAAGCTTCCCAGAAGCGGATTAGGCGGATAAATCTCGGGCAGCCGATAATCATACCCCCAGCGCTGCCAGTTGTGCCACACAAGCACGCTATTGGTCAAGCCATAGCGGGCGGCATTGCTTATGGCTTGCGCCGCATGATCATAGCGGCCGCCCCAAACATCGAAAACAAATCTGCCTGCAAGACGGGGCACACCCGGCGCTGCCGTCACATCGTTGATCTTGCGCCAGATGCGCACACCCTGCCAGACATCCTCTGCAGGGATCACAATAAAGGTAGGCGCAATGGGACTGTGCATACTATAGATATGGGCTTGCGGCAGCACCTCAAGTTTGGAAGGCGGCGCGGTAACAGCTTGTACAAGAGAGAAGCTATTTATGAAGTCCATGCCGACAAAAGAGGTGGCGAGTTGATGCCCGTCAAAGGGCATGGTAAAGGCTTCGGGCTCTTCAATCACATTGCCCAAACCGGCATAAATGCGGTGAAGCCCATTGCTCCAAGATCCGAGACAGGCGTCTTCAATCACCACCTTTCGCCACGGCTTTGGCGGACTTTCGTTCTCCAGTGAAAAGGATGCGCGAAGATGGGAGCCCTCTTCCAAGCGTACTTCACCAATGAGATCGAAGGAATCATCGGGGCCGCGGAAATGGTGAATCTGACGATAGACGCCCGGACGGCTGTCATCTTCCACGCTCTCAAGGGTAAAGATCCCCCCTTCTTCTTCAAGGGGCGTATCTAAGACCGTAACAGAAAAGCCATCGAAGGCAAGGGTAGTATTTTCTCGTTTAAAAACAACACGGCTATCGAGCAGACCCCGCGACCCCGGCAGTAATTCCACTTCACAGGCGGCGGCATCTGTCGTGATACGGCCCAGAACAAAGGGCGTACATTGGGGATCGGGGCCCGAAACCTTGGGTGTTCCAACGACCAACGAGGGGGCGCCCCACAGGGCACGGTCGCAGGTGGTGTCTTTATTGGGGCCGGGGTGGGTCTCCAATTGCAGCCTCATGGATTCGCCTGCATAGGCGGACAAATCAACGGTAATGGGCTCCCAAGTTAAGGTATCGGTGAAGCGCTCAAAGAGCAGGGTCCCTGTTTCTACCTCCGAATCATCAAAAGGCGCGGCGTAAACACGGAATAGGACGCCGTCGGAGGGAGGCTCACCGGGGTTGACGGGCTGCAACGCGAGAAATGCCGTGAAGGTGATGGGTTGCGCCTGTGGCAATTGCAATGGGAATTCGATGAAGAGAGAGCCTTTACGTCCTTGATTCCAAGGCGGATGTACCCCAAGGGCAGGGTGGAGTTCAGGCATTGCCTTTTTCCCCTCAACAATCAGATGAGCTAACGTAAGGGGATCGCTGCCGCGCCAGCCCACAGGCAAATATCGCGGCGCTTCGCCGAAGACGTCAACGCGCGCACGATGACGAGGTAGTTGCGCCAGTGAGAAGCGGCTGTTCTCCGTTAAGGTCAGGGGTTCCCAAAGGTGTGCAGTTTCTGCCAACGGCAGCGGGGGCACATCGGTACGCACGAGCAATACGGGATGAACGACGATCTTTTCTCCGTCCTCTTTATATTCGGCATAGGCATGAATAGGATACCACGCGTTCAATGTTCCTTTATCAGGTACAACCCGGAAGGGGAAAGCTTCCTCGGCGCGGGGATTGATTGTGAAGCTACCGGTCGGAAGGTGCGCAGTCCATTGGTCGATAACCTCCACACGCAGGGATCCGGTAATACTTTTGTCTCCCAAATTTTTTAGAATGAGCGTACAGGCTAACGGGTCGGCTGCTGTATCAATCTTGGCGGGGCCTTCAATACGCAGTTGCAGAGAACCGGCTTCGTCTATAGGCTCATTAAAAGCAAAAGCATTGGCGACCATGACACTTACGATTAGACAAAGGGCTAGAAAACGCATAGACAATCCTTTCCCAACACGGAGCCGATCCCACTTGTCAGGCTTAATTCGCCTGATCCCCTTTGTTGCGGTCTTCAGCGCCTTTATACTCGATATGACAACATCCCGGACACAAGGGAAATAATCCTGTTCGGCAGCCACGCCTAAATCCGCGCGCCTTTTTATCGTTCCATATTACCTTGAGCGGCTGCTCACGGACATTGCCGATTTTCATGAGCCAACAGGGATATACATCGCCTGTTCTTCCTATAAAAACGGTGTTCCACGGATTACGGCAACGGTAGTCCTTAACGTCTACCTGATCACTATAATATCGCAACAGCTCCTCTCTGGGCATGCGAGGCATACGCAATTCCACTCCATGGCGCTGCGCTTCCCGGTCTGTTTCTTCGAGGGCTTGCCGCAAGTCGTCATAAGGGATGCGGGGCCAGTCCACATCTTCAGCCCGCCACTTTCCAGGTGAGACATCCCCCAGTCCGGGCAAGTCATGCATGCGCGTCTCCGTAACGAGATTAAGCACGTCACCGCCGAGTTCGGCCGTGATACGGGGCATCTGGGGAAGTACATCCACGTTGCGCGCCTGAATGACCGTCGTAATATGAATGTAGGGACAGTTCTTTTTTGCTGCGGAACGGTATTGTCGCAACTCTTGTAAACCTGCGGCGGCTTTGCTGAAAGCTCCTTTTCTGCGCCGAATCTCATCGTGGAAATCTGGCGGTCCTTCAAGCGACACACCGATGAAATTCAGTCCCCGTCCTCCGGCGCGTTTCGGTGCCAGTTGAACAAAACGCTGCGCCATGGCTTCATCCAGCAATACGGCGTTGGATACAAGGTGGGTGCGTGTTCGTCGGGAAGCATACTCGAGCAATTCCGGAAAATCTTTGCGCAGAAGCGGTTCACCTCCGGTAAAGGTCAAAAAACTGAAGCGGCCCGTTTGATCAATGACCGTTTTCCATTCTTCCGTCGTCAATTCGCCTGCGTCCTGTTCCGCCAAGGCGACGCCTTCCAAAAAGGTACTGTATTGGCACATCATGCACCGGAGATTACAGCGGCGGGTCAGTTCTAAGAAATAATGCCATGGGGGGAAAGCCCTGCCCGAGCGCGACAGTCGGTAGGGCGCTTCACTGTATAAGGTCTGTATAGCATCATAGGACCATTGCATCAGCCAACGGTGATTAATAGCCATAGCAACTCCATAGAGGACGGCTTGCCTCATTTTGGAAGGGTTGAGATATCATCCTAAAAGATCCATATTAGAAGGAAACATTTCGTCGTGCAGCGGTATTTCATGGCGGTGGGGCGGTGGTTCCGTATTATAATTTACGTTGACCATGACAAGCCCATGGGCAGGCGCGCACATGCCGAGAAAAGGCCCGCCGCGCAGCAGGGATTCGGTAATGAAATCCGCTCCAAAGCGGCCGCGCGCTATCTCGACCAAGGTGCCTGCGAGGTTGCGCACCATTCTGTATAAGAAGCCGTTGCCCCTTAGTTTCATGCTATACACGCCCTCCATGGCGGGAGCAACCATCAAACCGCCGGGGGCAAAGTCAGCGCTGAAAATGGTGCGTACCGTGTTTTTCATCTGGTTGCCCGCACTTTGGAATCCGGCAAAATCATGAGTGCCGACCACTTGACTGAGGCACTGTTTCAGCAACTCCAAATCCGGCGTACCGGGCATATGCCAGGCATAGCGCGCAAGCAGAGGATCCGGAAAACGGTTGAAGTCAAAGGTGTAGTGATAACTTTTGTCCACTGCGTCAAAGCGTGCGTTAAAGTCGGGTGCCGCCTGCTCTATGGACTCAATACGTATCTCCGGCTTGAGCATGCGGGATAGGGCATGGGCGAGCCGCTGCGGCGGCGTGCCGCGCCAACGGCAGGAAAAGACCTGGCCTAAGGCATGGACACCGGCGTCGGTTCGGCCTGCACCTTGAATTGTGACCGCCCTATTGGCTATTTTCGATAAAACCGCCTCAATTTCGCCCTGTACAGTGCGTTGATTATCCTGTCGCTGCCAACCGGAAAAATTGGTTCCATCATAACGAACGGTGCATTTTAAAGTGGTGGGATTCATAAACTTCATTTTATCGTATCGGGGCAGAAGGATACGAATTGCGCACAGATAATAGGACACAATAACAAAGTACCATAACTCCCAGCTCCCACTCCCTGTTCCTCACTCCTTCTTATGGATGAGCTGACCCTTTTAATCATTCTGTTGATCTGGGTCGGAATGGACTCCTTGCTCTTCCAAAACAACGGGGCACGCCACAGCATGATCAGACGCACAATCCATGAGTTCAGGGCGTCGCACGGCACAGGCGGGAACTGCGATCGGGCAGCGGGGATGAAAAGGGCAGCCGGGCGGCGGGTCAATAGGTGAGGGCGGCTCACCTTGCGTTGCCGTGGTCGGTTGCTCTTGTTTTTCCACGGGTACGGGTAGCGGTATGGCAGAAAGCAGCGCTTGCGTATAGGGATGACGGGGCTCCTTGAAAAGCGCTTCGGCAGATCCGATCTCAACGATGCGGCCCAGATACATAACTGCAATGCGCTGCGCAACATGCTTTACCACGCTGAGATCATGGGAGATAAAGAGCATGGCAAGGGAAGATTCCCGTTGCAGTTTGGTGAACAAATTGATAATCTGCGCTTGAATTGATACGTCAAGAGCGGAGACAGGTTCATCGGCGATCAATAGTTGGGGCTGCAGCGCCAAAGCACGTGCAATGGCGATGCGCTGCCGTTGTCCGCCGGAGAATTCATGGGGATATTTACGTACATAAGAAGGTGCCAAGCCGACCCGATCCATGAGGGCGGTCACTTCGTCGGCCAGTTGCGAACCGCCAAGCTTCCGGTGAACGTGGAGCGGTTCGGCGATGGTTTCGAAGACGGACATGCGCGGGTTCAAGGAGGCATAAGGATCCTGAAAGATCATCTGCACACGGGAACGGAGCAAGCGCAATGTGGCGGCGTTAGAGGCGCTCACCTCTTGTCTTTCAATATAGATATGGCCGCTGTGAATCTTTTCCAACGCGGTGAGGGCACGGGCAAGGGTTGATTTTCCGCAGCCGGACTCACCCACAACGCCCAAGACTTCGCCTTTGTTGAGCCATAAGGACAGCCCATCTACAGCTTTTAACCATTGCTTGGGCCGGGTATTCCAAAAATGGAAGCCCTGTTTTATGGGGAACCAAACCTTCAGAGAATCCACACATAGAAGCGCATCGAGACGGGGACAGGACGTCATGGCATCATCTCCGACAGTTCGCCGCGCTGTACCCGCAAACAAGCGGTGCTGTGGTCTGCCGCTCCGCAGAGTGTTAATATACAGGGCAGGTTGAAACAATCATCGATGGCATAGGCACAGCGGGGAGCGAAGGGGCAGGCGCTCCCATAGGCGCCGCGTTCGGGCGGCAACCCGGGTATGGTATACAAATCCTGTCCCGCCTTCCCCGTTCCCGGCAAAGACTGCATCAAGGCGCAGGTGTAGGGGTGGAGCGGTGTTTTAAAAAGAGCACCAACCGGAGCCGCTTCAAGGATACGTCCTGCATACATGACCAGCACACGCTCACAAAAACCGGCAACGACACCCATATCATGGGTGATTAAGACGACGGTCATGTCGAATTCTGCGCGCAGTTTTTTTAACAAGCTCAGTATCTGGGCTTGTACTGTTACATCCAGCGCAGTGGTGGGTTCGTCGGCAATGAGCAGTGTGGGCCGTGCAATCAGTGCCATAGCAATGACAATACGTTGACGCATTCCACCTGAAAATCCGTGAGGATATTGGTTCATCCGTGCTGCACTGTCCGCGATACCCACGGCACTGAGCATAGCACGGGCACGATCCTTTGCCTCGGCACGGCTGCATAGACCATGAGCAAGGAGCGGTTCCATTACTTGAATGCCCACCTTCATATAGGGATTGAGGGCGGTCATGGGATCCTGAAAAACAAGGCCTATATCTTTGCCGCGGATTTGCGATAAGTGGGCGCTATGGGCTGTGAGCAGATCAACCCCTTTAAAAAGCGCGGTGCCCGATTGAATCTGTGCAGGCGGTTTGGGCAGCAGTCCCAACACGCCATGAAAAGTGACCGATTTGCCGCAGCCTGATTCACCGACAATACCCAAGCTTTCTCGGCGGTTTACAGAAAAGTCGATACCGTCCACGGCGTGCGTAATCCCGTCGCGCATATGAAACCAGATCCGTAACGCTTTCACTTCTAACAGAGGCATGGAGACTCCATCCATAACGCTACTCTTTCGCCATGCGTGGATCCAACGCATCCCGCAATCCGTCGCCCAATGCATTCAACGCGAATAAGGTCAATGTAAAGAGGAATCCGGGAAAAAGCAACAGCCACGGATACTCTTCCATGGTCTCGACACCCTCACGGATCAACAATCCCCAAGAGCTCATGGGCGGCTGCACGCCTAATCCTAAAAAACTGAGAAAGGCTTCCAGCAACATGACGCGGGGCACCGTCAAGGTCGCATAAATAATAATGGGGCCGAGCATGTTCGGAATGACGTGACGAAAGAGGATGCGGGCGCGGCTGAAGCCCATAACCACAGCAGCTTGTACAAATTCAGACTTGCGCAGAGACAAGGTTTGGCCGCGGGCAATGCGCGCCGTTGTCAGCCATTCCACGGCACCGATGGCTACGAAAAGAAAGATGAAATTACGCCCGAAGAATACCATGAGAATGATGACAAAGACGGTGAAGGGCAGTGCGTAAAGAATATCGACCAAGCGCATCATGACCATATCAGTGCGGCCGCCGGCATAGCCCGATAATGCGCCGTATACGATACCGATCAATACGGAAACAAGTGTGGCAATGAAGCCTACCCCTAATGAAACACGGCCGCCGTACACAAGGCGGGTGAGCAGATCACGCCCCAATATATCCGTTCCCAGCCAGTGCTGTGGTGAGGGTGAAGAAGCGCCTAAAGCCGTGTCTTGTGTCTCGTAGCCATAAGGCGTAATCCAAGGCACGATGACAGTGAGCAATACGACAACAGCGAGCAGAACGATACCTGCCAAGGCGAGGCGGTTAGCGCGCAAGCGCCGCCATAACTCCATCCACAAGGAAACACCTTGTTCTATTTCAGGCGCGCGTTTCAGCACAGTTTCTTTGTCTCTTTTGTGTGGCTTGATCCAAGCCAATTTTATTTCCACCACTTGATGGTACGCAAGGCGGCTCCCTCAGCAACACAATCAAGGGAAAAGGCGAAGGCTCCGTAATGTTTCGCACCCTTGACCAAGATCGTATTTTTGCCGGGTTTTAAGCTAATGGTCATTGCATGGCGAACAATAGGATCAGACTGGGCTTGCTTCTTGTATTCATAGATAAGCGTCTGATTTAGCCAGATCCGGGTATCATTTTGCAGCCCCAGATGCAAAACTGCTTCGACACGGCGATCAGCGTTGATCTCCGTATAGGCATAGGCAAGGGCATGATCATATTTTGGATAGGAGGCGTGTACAGGCGTCAATGCCTGCTGAAAGTCCAACAGATTGTCTTGATCCGTCCGTGTGTACCAGCTGCGCCAGCGCACCGGCTGATACCAGCCTTCATACGCTGCGTTAAAGTCGATGCCTTCTTCAGGGGGGTAGACGGTATTCAATCCGCCGTTCAGCACCCAGTTGGGGAATTCACCGATCACCATCCAGCGGCGCACCACCCGATGATGTTGTCCGTGCATCCATTCAACCGCTTTGGGTTCGGGCTGCAGGGGCACGTTGGACGGCACGCTCCGTCGTCCGAAATGATTTAAGAGATTGACAAAGAGATGTCCCGCCGCCGGATCTTTTCCGAGCCCTTCAAGTATGCGTAAATGGGTCATGACAATACGGCCGGCGCCGTAAGTGTGCACTAGAATATTTGTGCGCCACCAGTCTTCGCCTTGTTGGGCGTCTGTATCGTCGGTGATGGGCGGCGCATAAAAAGCGCCGCAAATATCTTCGTCGCCCGCTTCTAGAAAGCTTTTGTCGGGCACGATAGCGGCATAGGGCTGTCCCATGAGACAGCGCGACGGTAATTTGTCGAAGACGGGATGCAATTTAGCGTAATGATAGACAGATGTGTCGCCGCCGATCACCTCTTTCGCCGTGGCATTAAGGCCCTCAGCAAACCATGGCGCGAGATCATTCCAATCTTCTGGCGGTCTAAAAAAGATGGCAATGGCGCCGTCCTTCACTTGTGCCATAATCTGCGCCAATTCATTATCGGGATAGGCGCGTATGGTATTGGCAAGGGGCGGAATGATATGAACGGGAGCCAAAAGATTGGCGGTCTTGGCAAAGCTGCGCAGCACGGCGCCGTATTCGTTTTCCGGGTCTAGAAGATGAATATTGACATCAGAAGCTGCGCATTTTTCAAATACATAAAAACTCTCGGTATGCTCTGCCAAGAGCGTCATATCCTCCGCCATAAAACGGGCTACAAAACGATGTTGTCCCGGCGTACTGGAAGCTGTAACCGTTCCCGACCACAACTCATGATAATTACGGGGCACCTTGAGCGTGCGTTTTTTCTTCCACAAGGTCTGGTTGGTAGGACCAATCACCTGTAAGGTAAGCCACACCGTTCCGCTAAAGCCATTTTCATTGCATAACCTAATTTGTACGTCACATTGTTCACGCAGACCCAGATTCATTTTGGAAAGATTAATGATCGGCCGTAACGAAGCCTGCACCTTGGCAAAATGTTTCACGGCAGTATCAGGCGTCTCTTCCTTCTCTGCTCCGTCGTCGGGCGATGAGGACGCGCCTTCTGTCATCCCAAGATAACAATAGCCTGCAAGTTTTGGATTCGACAATATGGCGTCGATTTGAATAGCAGCTGCTTCCGTTTGCAGTTGCCGCGCCGCATCACAGAAGCCGAAGAAATCACCAAAAAGTCGGTCGAGCCCACGGGTTTTAAATCCTTCCAAACAGGCTTTCCAGTGCTGCCAGTCGGGAGAAGCAGATTCAGAGTGATCTGCGTCGTCATCGGTTCCTTCGAGGATAACGGGCCAGTCTGTGGGGGTAGCAAAACCGAAGGCGCTGACAAAAGCAAGGCGTGAGGGAATGCCGTGGTTCGCGAAATAATCGCGAATTAAGATATCGGAAGGAGCGCGTTGGTACAGACAAAGTGCATCATAGGGCATGATGTCGGAGTGATAGGGACGGATCAAGTACGAGGAACCCCAGCGCACTTCGCCGCCGTGATGCCCAAAGATAAGACGGGAAGGATCCAAAAGGCGCGCCTCTGTACACAGTGTTTCCGCGGCATTACGCAGCGCCTCATCAGTGAGTGCTTCCGATGTGCCCGCTTCTGTGCGAACGCCCCAAATAGCGACCGCCGGATGCTGACATCGGCTTTGAATCAGATTTCTTAAGCCTTGAGTATAGGGCTCGGTGCTTCCGTCCCATGGACCATGAACCTGACAAGAATATTCGACATACAATAACATGCCGAGTTCATCGGCAAGATCAAAAATACAAGGGGGAAGCGGCAGATCGGTCAAATGGAGCATGTTGAAGCCCGCCGCTTTCGCGCGGTTCATATCATGACGTACGAGCGATACCTGATCGGCAGGGGAAAAGCGTGTGGGACAGGGCGGTCGATAGTGAAGGGCACGCAGTAAAAACGGACGGTGGTTGAGATGAAAGCGGTGATCCTTCACACCGAATTCGAACATGCCGAAGCGCGTTTGCCTTTGATCTAATACCTGCTGTTCCAACAATAAAGTTACGGACAGTGTATAGAGATGGGGCTGTTTCGGACTCCAACGGTCAAAATGATTGAGGGGTATTGAAATTTTCCCCGGTCTGCCGGAGGCGGCATAATCAGTTCCCTCAATCTTCAGAAGAATTTCGGCGTCTTCCATCTCTTCGGAAAGCGCCACGTTGACCACAACACGTCTGCGCCGCAGATCAGGCTGCACTTGTAAGGTCGTAATACAAAACCGAGGCTGCGCCAAAAGATAAACCGCGCCCATAAGCCCCCAACGCACAGCTGCTCCGCCTTTGCCTATCGTAGGATAGAGCGATTGGATTGCCAACAGTCTTTCATCGTGTTGTTCCGGCGGCGCCACGCGCATGACCAATTCATTGTGTTCTTTACACAGCGCATTGTCTAGGCTAAAGTGCAAGGGACCGCCGTCGCCTGCAACGGTGGATAAGGCGGCACCATTCAGCCATAGATGCACATTACCGCGCAGCGCATCTATCTGTAATTCCAAATATTTTTCCGAAAAGGATTTGTCCAGATCAAAGCGATGGCAATACCAGTAGGGCGCCGCAGCTGCCGATTTGTCTGCGTGTCCGATGAAGGGACTGCATTTCGGTTGCGCCTTTTCGTCAGGGTAGCTTTCAAACCAGCCTTTTGCTATGCCTTCGTCTTGAGGATCAACGACGACCAGCCACGGCTCTTTTAGATTCAACTTTTCACGGGAAGATGACATATTCGACCTTTACGCTTTACCGTCTCTACACACACATCAATTTTGATTGTCCGGTATCAAAAGCGTGACTATTCCAGCATTTCGCCTCCTTGATCAAGATTATCCTTGGTAAAAAAGCGGGAAGGAAGTACCACATTTTTAGGCACGGATTCGCCTTGAAGAATCGTGAGGGCATATTGCACCGCCTCGGCGCCGCCTGTGGGATATTCAAAAGTTACATCCAATATACCCTGCTCCACATAGGCGAGCCCTTCTTGCGGCAACCCATCAATACCAACAAAGCGGATTTCCTTTTCACGATTTGCCGCCTTGGCAGCCAGATAAGCGCCGTAAGCGCCGGGATCATTGTGCGCGTAGACCAGATCGATTTCGGGAAATCGGGTGAGCGCTGATTCCATTTCACTTTGTGCGTTGGGTTGGAGCCACCGCATATCTGCTTCAAAAATAATATCGATGTCACTGTCTTTGATGCCTTCGCGAAAACCGGCATGACGATCTTGGCCCGGGATGCTGGTCATAAGTCCTTTTAATTCGACAACTTTTCCGTGACCTTGAAGTTCTTCTTTGATCCAGCGCCCGGCAGCTTCCCCTATTTTCACGTTATCGGCACCAATGAACATGGTGAAGTTTTCGCCGAGTACGGCGCGATCCAAAACGATGACAGGAATACCTTTGCTATAGGCTTCCTCTACAGGACCGGTAAGGGGTGCCGCTTCCAAGGGACTGACAATGATCAAATCCACACCTTGGCTGATAAATTCACGCACGTGATTTTGTTGTATGGAAGTCTGATTCTGCGCATCCTTGAAAATGACGCGCAGCTCAGCATGTTTTTTAGCTTCGGCTGCAATGTCGCTGTTCATTTGCACACGCCACGGTTCTCCCAGATTGCATTGGCTCATGCCTATAGTGAATTTTCGAGGACCCGCGGCATCGGTAGAAGCTTTGTCTGAATCGGACTTGGAACAAGCCGCCACAACTAGGCCAACAATAGCCATCACAACAAAGAGGGCGCTCATCGCAGCATATTTTTTCATTCTGGCATTCCTCATCTCGGTTTCTTTAATTCTTTAATACGGTTATAGGCTTCATTCACAGCACGCATGGTGTCTTCGTCGCCGCCCAAGTCAGGATGGTGCCGCTTGGCTTTCGCGCGATAGGCCTTTTCAATTTCTTCCCACCGTGCTGAAGGGGATAGCCCCAAAATGCGATAGCACATATCCGTATCCTGAGCGGAACGGGATTGGCGGGGCGGTTCCTGCACATAGTCGCCGCGCAATTCACGGAGTGCGCGGATCACTACGGGCCATAAGCCGGTCCAGCTCAAGACCACAATGATGATGATAATGATTAAAAACTCTTGGATTCCGGGCATGGTGGATTTTACCGTCGCTTAACGAAAAAGATTTTTATTCTTCTTTGTTTTTATAAAAAATGTTGTTCACAGCGTCACGGAGACGTTCTGTCATCGTTGCATTACTGTAACGCCAACTATTATACCGAGGAATGGCGTTCATTAACAGCCAACCTGTAATCATGCCGCCAAAATGGGTCGCCACCGAGACATCCGAATTCCCCGAACCGGCGGTCATCAAGTTAAAAATAACAACCAAAATGACGAGCCATACTGCCGTGATGGGGATAGGCAGCGGAAACAAGAAAAACTTGCGTTGCGGATCAACCACAACAAAAGCGACCATGACCCCCATCACCGCGCCGCTCGCGCCAATGACATGCGCCATGGGCGCGCCAAGGAGGGCAGGCAGTACCGATGCTAAAACACCTAGCACACCGCAGATAATGTAGAAGCCGATAAATTGACGGGTACCGAGCAGCCGTTCTACATCAGGACCGAAGACAAAGAGCCACAACATATTCATAAACAAGTGCATGATCCCGCCATGCAAAAACTGATAGGTTATGGGTGTCCACAGAAATCCGCGAATAAACGTGGGCGGATAAAATCCAAAAAAATCTAGAAGCTGATAATCGCTACAATAAAACAGTATGGGATCCGCAATTAACCCAAACATAAATAAGGCGGCATTCGCCAGAATAAGCCGCTGAACACCCATGGTGATTCTGGGAAATTGCAGGGTCATCCGCGGTTGTGAATAGTAGTGTTGTTCCATAAATCCTTGATCGTCGTACCCTGTTGGACAGTGCACCATTCAACTACAGGAAAAGAATGGTAAACGGTACTCGCTTCTGCCTTTATTGTACAACAAAGAACTGAAAAGCCAAAAGTTGGAGCGCCGCGCCCTATTTTTCATGAAGAGCGCAGCACGCTAAGAAGCTGCATCTTATAGAATGAACCGCCCCCGGGGCGCACCCATTCCGGCGTTGACATTTCGTGCTCGGAACTAATCAGGTGCCCTTGATAATCCGTAAAATTAAAAAACCAGACTGTCGCCCTTCAAGGAGGGGTGCAGATGCGAGGCAGTTTTGGAAAGAACTTGCCCTTTTCAAATAGCAATAACGTATAAGCGCCCTGGATTATGGGAAAGGTAAATCTTCATGAATAGCTGGTCTTCGCCTGCAATTATCAACCACTCGAACCAATAGTATCGTGCTTATTATCAAAAAAAGTATTGTTGCGATTAATAACAGCAAAGCAATAAAGGGCGCATACCACTTTATAAAAGCATCTGATCTTTTCAAGAGGAAGTTTATTTTTTGTTTATATTTAGGTTGATTGGCTTCAAGATTCACCGATTCAAGTAAACGTACGATGAGATCATACTTATATTCGGTCGGTTCATAAAAATCAAGAGCATTCTCAAGAAAGATTTTTGCTTCTTCCCACATCCCCATTTCCTGATAAAGACCAAAAACCGGACCAACAATAAAATACGTACACTCCTCAGAATTCATGCCATTACGTTTTGGTGTGCCCCCCGTAAACTGGTCCATGTATAATGAGAGTTTCGCATCTGCCCTTCGGGCAAGGAGACTTGATTATGTCGAAAAGGAAACGTCACAATCCGGAACAGATCGTTCGCAAACTTCAG